>Ga0326597_10001945_pt1 | contig 31829 bp, 29 predicted proteins | sample RVTome_12_FD_203789 | JGI IMG/M metagenome (GOLD analysis project Ga0326597, IMG submission 203789) | Soil microbial communities from uranium-contaminated site in the Upper Colorado River Basin, Wyoming, United States - RVT100D185 | ecosystem: Environmental > Terrestrial > Soil > Contaminated >...
CCAACGAGCTGGTCAAAGTGGCCTCGGACGTTTCAAAAGAGGTTGTCGAGTACATGAACAACATGCGCAGGAAAAACAACCTCCCCGTCCCGAAGTCCTAGATTCCCGGCTGAACCGCGGGGTGGCTGGACCCGGCGGTCCGGTTTCCCGGGCCACGCGGGCGACGGAAGCGCAAGGTTGACATGGAAGCTGCGATTGAAGGCCTGCTCGGGGTCTTGACTCCGTATTCTCTGGCCATGATGACTCTGGGGGTGCTGATCGGCAGCCTTGTCGGATTCTTGCCCGGTGTCGGCGGCCCCACCACTCTGGCCATCATGCTGCCCTTCGTCATGACCATGAAGAACCCCCTGGCGGTCATCGCGCTCCTGGTGGGTATCGACGCCGTGGGCAACACGGCCAGCGCCTTTCCTTCGATTCTCATCTCGGTCCCCGGAAGCGCCGGATCCCAGGCCACCATCCTTGACGGGTACCCCCTGTCAAAACAGGGACAGGCGGCCAGGGCGCTGAGCGCCTCCCTTATGGCCTCTCTACTCGGGGGCTTGATAGGTCCCGTGGTTCTCGTCGCCTCTTTACCGATCCTTCGTCCTCTGGTCCTCGCCTTCGGCTCTCCCGAGTTTTTCGTATTGACCCTCTGGGGCTTGACCATGGTAGCCGTCCTGAGCGGGAACACCCCCGTCAAGGGGTTGACCGCAGGCATCCTGGGCGTGTTCATCGCTATGATCGGCACGGACCCCAAGTCGGGCATCGAGCGGTTCGCCTTTGACGAGCCCTACCTGTGGGAGGGTGTCAGCCTGATTATTGTGGCCCTGGGACTCTTCGGCGTTCCCGAAATCATGGCGCTCGCCAGCCAAAAAACCAGCATCGCCGAGACCCATGAGCTGGGCCACGGTTTCATGCAAGGTATCCGGGATACGTTTCGCTGCTGGTGGCTCGTGGTCAGGTCCTCGGCCATCGGCACGTGGGTTGGTTTTCTTCCCGGCCTGGGAAGCTCTGTGGCCGACTGGTTCGCCTACGCGCACGCCGTACAGACGGAAAAAAACAGGGAGAATTTCGGCAAAGGCGATATCAGAGGAGTCATTGCGCCGGAAGCTTCAAACAACGCCAAGGAAGCGGGAAGTTACATACCTACCCTGGCCTTCGGCATCCCGGGCGGGACCTCCACGGCCCTGATTCTCACCGCATTCGTAGCCGTAGGGATAAAGCCGGGACCCGACATGCTTACCGAGCAGTTGGATCTGACCTTTGCCGTAGTCTGGACCCTGGCGCTCGCCAATGTGATCGCCGTAGCCCTGTGCATGGTCCTGGTCAAACCGCTGGCCAAGGCCTGCTTCCTCCCTTTCTACACCATCGTCCCCATGATTGCCGCATTTGTGTTTATTGGCGCTTTCGCAGCGAACTTCAGCAGTTACGACCTCATTGCCCTCTTTGTCTCCTCCCTGCTCGGCTATATGATGCGGCGACACGAATGGCCCCGGCCTCCCCTGCTTTTAGGCGTGGTCCTGGGCAACAAAATGGAGCGCTACCTCTGGCTTTCCTATGCCCGCTTTGGCCTGGAATGGCTGTGGCGACCCGGGGTGATCGTCCTCTTCGCGCTGGTGGTCGCTTCGCTTTTTTTCCCCGCGCTCAAGGAACGGCGCGAAAGAAGGTTTACGGCAGCTGAACTATAGGGATTGCCCCTCGACTCCATGGAAAAGACCGTAAGACTGAAGCTCGAGAAAGTCTTTTTTACCCTTTTCATTGTGTGCGTCTTCATTGTGGCGCTACAGGCGACGCGCCACTGGCCTCTTCGCGCGTCCATCCTTGTCCTGGTTTTGGGCGCCGTAGGCCTGCTGTTGGCGTTAGTGCAGCTGGTTGCGGACTTCAAGGGGATTTTCCGCGAGCCTTCAAAGAAGGCGGGATTCTCGTACGAGACTCCTCTCCTGGAAACCTCGAATAGCCGTTGGGGCGACATGGAGATCTGGGCCTGGCTCCTCGGCCTGTACGCGGCGATTTGGCTTATCGGATTTCTCATCGCGATACCCCTCTTCGTTTTCACATACACCAAGTTCTACGGGGCGCGCTGGATCACGGCCGTCATCCTCTCCGCAGTGGCCGGCGGCTTCATGTACGGCCTCTTTGAGCGTCTCCTGCACGCGCCATGGCCCGCATCGCTTCTCTTCGGCTAGGCGCCAAACCTCCGGCGCCGGGATTCACCGGGGGCGGGAGTCCTCCGCGCCCGTCCTTACCATAACAACCACGCAAGCGCCTGGCCCCTTTCTCTTCTTGATTTTTTAAATGGGACTATATAGTAATATTCAAATATGCAGGAGAGCAGTAACCCGCTTCAGGCTTTCAAGGCCGACTTCTTCAGGGCGCTGGCGCATCCCATCCGTATCCGTATTCTTGAGATCCTGTCCGTCGGCGACCGGAGCGTGCAAGAGATCAAGGACGCGCTCCAGGTTGAGCAACCGTTGGTGTCTCAACATCTTGCCGTGCTGCGCGGCAAGAACATTGTCGTCGCTCGAAAGGTAGGCACGACGGTCCAGTACGCGGTCCAGGATCCGCTGATTGCGGAGCTGCTGAGAATCGCGCGCATGATACTTGAGAACCAGTTGTCCGGTACGCAAACCATGCTGCGCGAACTGAGGGAGGAGGAACGGGGTTAGTGTTGCTATCGAAAATCATCCGAACCGGACTGGTGACCGAGCCGCTCGACGGCGACTCGGCCAAATTCATCGAACTGGCCCGTGAGTCGCGGGCCGAAATCCGGCGCCACCTCGGGCGCGCATTGGCCATCCGGGAGGTGGATGCCGGTTCGTGCAACGGATGTGAGATCGAAATCAGCGGGCTCGTAGGCCCCGTCTATGATTGCGAGCGCTTCGGAATTCATTTCGTAGCCTCGCCGCGCCACGCCGACATGCTGCTGGTCACGGGGCCTGTGACGCGGAACATGAAGGTGCCCCTGCTCAAGACCTATGAGGCAACCCCGGCCCCGAAGCTGGTGGTGGCGGTCGGCGACTGCGCCAAGCATTGCGGCGTCTTTAAGGGCAGCTACGCCGTGGCAGGTAGCGTCGCCGACGTCATACCGGTGGACGTCTTCGTGACGGGTTGTCCCCCCGAGCCCGCCGAAATCCTCCTGGGGATCCTGGCCGCACTGGGTCGGCTTCCCAGATGACCTAAGCCCCGACCCCTCGCTCTCATCCCTACATGCGCGCTCTATTCCTCGCGATGTTGATAGCGTACAGCCTCGGCGCACTTGCGGCGCTGGCCGGAGGCCGCAGCGCGCTGGGACGCCGTCTTGTTGCCCTGGGGGCGGTGGCGGGTTCGGGGGCGGGGTTAGCCCTCGGCGCCGCGGTCATTGCCACGGGCGTCCCATTTGCGCTCTCCTTTCCCTGGCTTCTACCCTTGGGGGGCGGCCTGGCTCTCAGGCTCGATTCGCTCGGCGCCTTCTTCCTTGTCGTCGTAGGCGTTGGCGCCATACCCGCCGCCGTGTACGGCGCGGGCTACTCGGCGGCCTATGAAGACGGCCGCGCTTCGCTGCCATTGCTGGGGGTCATGTTCAACCTGTTCCTGTTGACCATGAGCCTGGTCACGTTGGCCGATAATGTGCTCACCTTTTTGCTGATGTGGGAGGGCATGTCGCTGACTTCGTACTTTCTTGTCATCACCGAATCCGAGGACGAAGAGGTACGCGACGCGGGACTCTGGTACCTTGCCATGACACACATGGGGCTGGTGCTGCTTCTCGGAGCGTTCATGCTGCTCACGGGTGGTGCGGTATCCGGCCACTTTGAGGATTTGAGGGGCAGGGCTGTGTCCCTGACGCCCGGGACGCGAGACCTCGTATACCTGCTTGCATTGCTCGGCTTCGGCTCGAAGGCAGGGATCGTGCCGCTTCACGTTTGGCTTCCGCGAGCTCATCCCGCCGCGCCAAGTCATGTTTCCGCCTTGCTGTCCGGAGTGATGATCAAGATGGGAGTCTACGGCCTGCTGCGCGTCGTGCTCGATTTGCTGGGTGGCGGCCCGGCCTGGTGGGGTGGACTTGTACTCGGAGTCGGCGTTGTTTCCGCGTTATTGGGCGTCCTCTACGCGCTCATGGAGCATGACTTGAAACGCCTGCTCGCCTTTCACTCGGTTGAAAACATCGGGATCATTCTTATCGGGATCGGCGCCGGGCTAATGTTCCATCGTTACGGCCTGATGTCGCTGGCGGCTCTTGGCTTCATCGGAGGGCTGTATCACGTGATCAACCATGCCGCCTTCAAGAGCCTGCTCTTCCTCGGGGCCGGGTCGGTGCTCTACGCCACGGGGACGCGTAACATGGAAGAAATGGGCGGGCTGATCAAGCGAATGCCTTGGACCGCGATCTTCTTTTTGATCGGCGCTGTGGCAATCTCGGCCCTGCCGCCGCTCAACGGCTTTGTATCCGAATGGCTTATTTTCCAATCGCTTCTCGGCGGGGTCCAAATACCGGTACCGGAGGTAGCGGCGGTGATGCCGGTAGCCGTGGGCCTGCTGGCGCTCACCAGCGGCCTGACCGCGGCCTGCTTCGTCAAGGCATTCGGGATCACCTTTCTTGCCCTTCCCCGGTCGTTAAAAGCGGCCGAGGCACACGAATCTCCCTGGTCGATGCGGTTGGGAATGGCCGGGTTGGGGCTCGGCTGCATCGGGCTCGGGGTTGCGGCCTTCGCCGTGGTCCCTGTGCTGGGCCGGGTCCTGGCCGGACTCGGCGGGCTGCCCGATACGCGGGCGGAGTTCACCTTGAACGTGTTTTTGCACACACCCTCCGGCCTCGGGCAGATGTCGCCCACGCTGATGGCGCTGGGCCTGGTGCTTCTGCTGGGCCTTCTCCCGTCGGTGCTTTGGCTCTTCCGTTTGCAACGCCGGCGCCGGTTGAGCGACCCGTGGGGTTGCGGCCGGGTGGGCCAGACGGCGCGCATGGAGTACACCGCCACGGCCTTTGCCGAGCCCCTCAAGCGGGTATTCGCGGATATCTACCGCCCGATGAAAAAATTGACCGTTGATTTCCACCCGCGATCCAAATACTTCGTGCAGTCCATCGAATACCGCAGCGAAATCACCCCATGGTTCGATCAGGCTCTGTACCGGCCGTTTTTGGAGAGCGCGACCTTTGTTGCCAAGCAAATGCGGCGTCTTCAGGCCGGGTCCCTGCATCTGTATCTTCTGTACATCGCCGTCGTGTTGATCGTCTTGCTGGTCTTCGCGAGGTGGTTCTGACCGTGGAATACGCACTCGAGGTCTCTCAGGCGGTATTCGGACTGGCCCTCGCCCCCTTCCTGGTGGGGTTCGTGCGCTGGGTGAAGGCCCGGCTGCAAAACCGGCGGGGGGCGCCCCCGTGGCAGCTCTACTACGAGCTGGCAAAATTGTTCGGTAAAGAAGTCGTTGTGTCCAGGGAGGCCTCTTGGCTGTTTTACTTCGCGCCTTACGTCGTCTTTGCCAGTACCCTGGCGGCGGCGTTTCTGGTTCCTCTCCTGTTTGCGCCGCTCCCCTTCGACGGCTTGGGAGATCTCCTGGCCGTAGTCTACCTCTTGATGTTGGGGACTTTTTTTCTCGCGCTCGCCGGGCTCGACCCCGGAACCGCTTTCGGCGGCATGGGTTCGAGCCGGGAGATGACGGTGGCTGCCATCGCCGAGCCGACCATCGCCGTGGCCATTTTCAGCCTGGCGATTGGAACAGGCTCGACCAACCTGGGACGGATGGTGACACTGACCCTGGATAACCCCGCCACCGCCATCAGCCCCGGTCATCTCCTGGCCTTTGCAGCGTTGTTTATCGTGGCGCTCGCCGAGACGGGCCGGTTGCCGGTGGACAATCCGGCCACGCACCTCGAACTGACCATGATCCACGAAGCCATGATCCTGGAGTATTCCGGCCGGTATCTGGCGCTCATCGAGTGGGCTGCGGCACTTAAATTCATGATTTTCCTTTCCCTGCTCGCCAACCTCTTCTTGCCGTGGGGCGTGGCCACTGATTTTTCACCGGTTACCATCTCCGCAGCCGTGGTCGCGTTCCTTTTAAAGGTCGGATGTTTAGGCCTTCTCATTGCTTTTACCGAAACCCATGTCGCCAAGCTGCGGCTGTTCCGCGTCCCTGAACTGCTCGGTGTGTCATTTGTGCTGGCCTTGCTGGCCGTGACCTCCTCGTTACTGCTCAAGTAAACGTCCATGGTCGATACTCTTTTTTCTCAACTGACCACCCTAGGCTCAAGCATTGCGCTCCTCTTCGGCATCGTCTTGCTTTGCCGCTACAGCTTCCACGCCTACGTGGAGGCCTTCCGATGGCAATCCCTGGTGCTGGCGGTGCTGCTGGTCGTGGTGGGATACTTCGGCGCCGCCTCCGAACTCTATCTGGTCGCCGCGGTGTTCTTCGCACTCAAGGTGGTCTTTATCCCGCACTACCTGGAGCGCCTGGCAAAGCGGGTAGGCGCGCCACGCGAGATACAGCCCTATGTCAACGTCACGACCTCCCTTGTCGTCGCTGCTGTGCTGGTACTGTTGGCCTACGGTATTATGCGGCCGGTGGTGCAGGCAGGTCAGCTTCCAACCCGCGGCGGGCTCCCCCTGGCCGCAGGACTCATCTTCGTCGGTTTGTTCGTGATCATTAGTCGCAAGAAAGCGCTCACCCAGATCGTCGGCTTTTTGGTGCTGGAAAACGGCATCGCCCTGCTGGCCGCCCTGGGGGCCTTCGGGATTCCACTGATTGTCGAGCTCGGGGTATTTCTGGACGTCCTGATGGGCTTTCTAGTTATGCAAGTGTTCGTCTATCAGATCCACGGGACCTTCGAGTCCATCGACGTCGAGCAGTTGAATCAACTGAGGCATTGACGAAAGGAGCGCTCCTTACGGATATGGACTTTCTGGCCTTGCTCTTTCCCCCGTTGCTTGGCGCCCTGCTCGCCTTCGTCGTGCGGCCCTACCGCGCGGCTGTCGGTTGGACCAATGCCTGCCTTTCCATGGTTTCACTGGGTGCGGCCTTCCTGCTGGCGGCGTCGATTTCGGCGGGGCGCCATGCGCCGACCTTCGGACCGGGAGAGTTGTTGCGCGCCGACGGCCTCTCGGCCCTCCTGGTGGTGTGCGTGGCCGCCGTGGCCGCTCTGGCGCTTTTCTATAGCCCCGGCCTGGGTGGCGAGAGCCCATACGACACAACCCAACTGCGGCGCTATCAAATCTTTGTTAATCTGTTTATCTTCTCAATGCTGCTGGCGGTCACCGCCAATAACGTCGGCGTTATGTGGATCGCGGTGGAAGCCACTACGATTTTCTCGGCCATGGTGATCCCGCTGGCGCTCACCAAGGCCTCCGTGGAAGCCTCCTGGAAGTACATCCTTATCTGCTCGGTGGGCATTACGCTGGCCTTTGTCGGCACCGTGCTTGCCTATTTCGATTTCGTGGCACTGGCGGGACGCAGGGAGAACGCGCTCAATTGGCCGGTGTTGCTTTCGGCGGCACCGGGCCTGCACCCCGAGGTCATGCGCCTGGCTTTTGTCTTCCTGGTGGTGGGCTTCGGGACGAAGGCGGGGATCGCCCCGATGCACACGTGGCTGCCCGACGCCCACTCGGAAGCGCCTTCACCGCTCTCCGCCATGATGTCAGGCGTGCTTCTAGCGGTGGCGCTTTATGCCATCACGCGATGGAAGGTGGTTGTGGACGCGACCCTGGGGCCCGACTTTTCCAATGAGTTACTGCTGTTGCTGGGGCTGTTTTCCTTGCTGGTTGCCGTCTTCAGTTTGGTCCTTCAGCGCAACTACAAGCGCATGCTTGCTTATTCGAGCATTGAGCACTCGGGGCTCATCTGCATCGGGCTGGGGCTGGGGCCGCTGGGGGTGTTTGCAGCGTTCCTCCACCTGGTCTGCCATACGGCCGCAAAGTCCATGCTGTTCCTTCTCGCCGGCGAGGTGCTGCACCGCTACCGCAGCACGGAACTGGAGCGGGTATCCGGCCTGATCAAGGTCATGCCCTTGACCGGGGCGCTGTTTATGGGCGGAATCCTGGCTATCGTGGGATTGCCACCTTTCGGCCTGTTTATCTCCGAGTTCGCGCTCATTCGGGCGGGGTTTGCCGCCGGGAGGCCGGGGTTGATGGCCGCCGTGCTGGTCCTGCTCGCAGTCGGCTTCGTTGCGCTCGTTGGTCACTCCAACAAGATGCTCTATGGCGCCGCGCCCGAGGGGATCACCCTGGGCGACGTCCCCGGCAACTGGCGCAAAGCGCCGTTTCTTGTAAGTGTGCTCGTACTGGCCACGCTGGGTTTGGTATTGCCCGCTCCCTTGGAGGTCCTCCTCGACCAGATAGTAATCGTGGTGACTCAGTGATGGATTTCTCCCATTTGCGATCGGCTCTGGATGAAAAGCTCAACATCGGGACGGCGGGCTTCCGTCCGAGGCGCGGCAACGAACTCCATTTTCCTGTCGATCGCTTCGCGGTGCCGGAACTGGCCGAGTTGCTGCGCTCTCACTTCGGCGCGGAACTTATATTGCTGGTGGCTCAGGAGGCGGTCCCCGACGGCACGGGATTCGAACTTCATTATCTATTCGCCAACGCCCGGGAGAACTGGTTCGTCCACGCGACGGCCGGTTTGCCCCCAAATGACCCCACAGTTCCTTCCCTGGCAACGTTTTCCTTCCCGGCCTCGCGCTTTGAGCGCGAGATCAGGGATCTGTTCGGCATCGAAGCCACCGGCCACCCGGACCGACGCGCCCTGGTGCGCCACGCCTTCTGGCCGAAGGAATACCATCCGCTTCGCAGGGGTTCGGTGTTGCCGGGGACGTTTGAAGACGACGGCACGCCGTTCCCTTTCCTTCCAGTGGGGGGCGAAGGCGTCTATGAGATACCGGTCGGACCGGTGCACGCCGGCATTATCGAGCCGGGGCACTTCCGCATCAGCGCAGTTGGAGAAACAGTGATCGATCTTAAAATTCGCCTTTACTTCACGCACAAGGGCACGGAAAAGCTTTTCGAAGGGCGAACCCCCGCCGAGGGCGTGAAGCTCGCGGAGCGCATTTCCGGGGACACGACGGTCGGCCACTCCATGGCTTACTGCCAGGCTCTGGAAGCACTCGCTGGAGTCGAAATTCCGCCCGTTGCGCGCTATCTCCGGGTGATCTTGTTGGAAATGGAGCGCCTGTACAATCACGTGGCGGACTTCGGAATGATCTGCAACGATACCGGATTCGCCCTGGCCCACTCCCACTGTTTTCGCATCCGGGAGCGGCTGCTCCGGCTGAACCAGCGCCTGACCGGAAACCGTCTGCTGCGCGACGGTGTCGTCCCCGGCGGGGCGGGGCGTCCCCTCCCCGGCGATCTCGACCTTGCACGCGAACTGGACTCGATCTTGAGCGACTTCAATGAAGTGGTCGAGTTCAGCCTGGACAACACGATGGTGATGGACCGCTTGGTGGGCACGGGGGGCTTGACGGCGAAGATCGCCGGCGATCTTGGGTTATTGGGTTACGTGGCCCGGGCCTCCGGAATCAACGTGGACGCGAGGCGCGATCACCCTTTTGCCGCCTACGGCGACCTGAAGTTCAAGGTGCCGGTGCTGGAGACGGGCGATGTTTTCGCCCGCACGATGCTTCGCGTTGAAGAGGTGCGCCAGTCGGTGGAACTCATCAAACAGGCGTTGGCAGGGGCCGCAGGCGGGCCGCTTACCGTGCCGGTAGGTGACCTTGCCGCCTTTGAACCGGCCTTCGGGCTTGTGGAGGGATGGCGTGGCGCGATAGTGCACTGGGTGATGGTGGACCGGGAGAAAAAACTCTTCCGGGTAAAGGTCAAAGACCCATCCTTTGCCAACTGGCCGGCCCTCTCCCTTGCCCTCCTCGAGAACATCGTTCCCGACTTTCCTCTGTGCAACAAGTCGTTTAACCAGTCGTATTCAGGCAACGATCTATGACCGCCGCCGGTTGGGCCGAGGCTTCGATGCAGGCCATCCCCCCAAATCGAAAAGTATACCCTCGCGGGCTGCTCCCCCCCTGGATGCCAGCTGCCGGTCCCCTGTGCGATTAGGGCTATCGCGGCGCGCTCCGCTGTCCTTGACAGGTTACCGGACGTAGTGGTATCCGCTTAAATAATAGCGCCAGCGCCCGGCGGTGAGTGCACGATCACAAGGAGGACAAATGGCTTTAGGGACGGCGGAAATCGTGAGAGACAACACTGAAAAACCTTCGGCCGATGCCTTGCTTCTGACCCGCGACCTGCACAGTTTTGTGAAGGAGTACGAGCGGGCCTACCCGGACGAAGTATTGCACATCGAAAAGCCCGTGGACGCCAAATGGGGGATTACGGCTCTCACCATGAAGCTCGAGCGCGCCAAGCGCTTTCCCCTGCTGGTTTTCCATAACGTCCTTATCGACGGCAAGCGCATGGAAATGCCGCTCATGACCTTTATGATGGCAAGCCGGCTACGGCTAGCCCGGGCCATGGGAGTTACCGTGGAGCAGGCCGGGGTGGACTGCTTCGAGCGGGTGCAGCGGCGCATCAAGCCCGTGGTTGTTTCCCGGTCGGAGGCCCCGGTGAAACAGATCGTCGAAAAAGGCGCAGAGGTGGATGTCCGGCGCTTTCCCGCGCCTCACCATCACAGCATGGACCCCGGAAGGTACATCACCGAGGGATTGTTCTTGACCTTCAATCACCAAAGCCATCTCGATAATTCCGCCTATCATCGCGGCTGGCTGGCCGGACGCGACGAGATCCGGGTCCTGCTGGGCCCCCATTCGCACAACGCGTATAACCTCCGGGAGTACGAGGCGGCCGGCGAGGACATGCCCGCCGCCTACTGGATCGGCCATCACCCGCTGGTTCTCCTGGGCGCGGAGAACCATATCGGACCCGACGAGAGCCACTACGAGACCGCCGGGGGAACTCTCGGCAGCGCCATGCGGCTCGTGCCGTCGGAAACCCTGGGAGACGATTTCCTCGTGCCGGCGGACGCAGAAGTCGTGATCGAGGGCTACGTCCCCCGCAACGAGCGCAAGCCCGAGGGCCCCTTCGGCGAGTTCACCCGCTACGTCGGGCCCCAGCGCTGGGGCCCGGTGCTGAAAGTCACCGCCGTCACCCGCCGGCGGGACGCATACTGGGACGACGTCATGGTCGGGCACACCCACTGGCTGAGCAGTCTGACCAAAGAAGGCGACGTGCTGCGGGCCGTGCGGAAGCTCGTCCCCGGAGCCAGGGCCGTGCACGTGCCCATGACCGGATGCGGCGTCATGCACGTGTACCTCCAGATCAAAAAGACCCTGGAGGACCACGGGAGAGCGGCCGCCGTGGCGGCATTCGGCTCGAGCCCGGGCATCAAGCACGTGTTCGTCTTCGACGAGGACGTGGACATTTTCAATGAGAAAGAGGTTCTGCTGAACCTCGCCACCCGTTTTCAGGCCGACCGCGGGCTCATCGTCATCGAGGACATGATCGGCACCGCCCTGGATCCCAGCTCTCCGGGCAAGATACGCACGGCCAAGGTCGCCTTCGACTGCACCAAGCCGTTGGGGGTATCTTTCGCCGAGCGCCTCTCCATCCCTAAGGAGGTCCTCGACAAAATGGACCCGCTGGAGGTCGTGGGTCAGGCCCGGTTGGACAAGATCCCCATGGAGCCCTGGGGCTAAAAAGGGCAAACCGCGTGAGGGAGATACCAAACCAATGGCAATCTCCCCCACGTCGATTCCTTCCCGCTATTCGCAAACAGCAATAAGACAAAACCGAACCTTGCGACTAACCGCGCTTAGATTTATGTCAGACCTCAATACCCAGGCAGGCCTTTAAGGAAAAACTCCTATGTCTACGCCACGAATTTCTTCGTTTTTTTCAATCTTGTTGGCAGGCGTGCTGGCCGGCTGTTTTGTAAGCTCCCGCCCAGCGGCCGACGCTGAAGCCAGACCTGCCTGGCAGGCAGAGTGGGAGGGCGTCATCGCCGGAGCCAAAAAGGAAGGCAAGGTAGCTTTGCTCACCGGCGCGACTACGGCTGAGATGCCTAACGCCCTCACACGTCCATTTCAGGAGAAATACGGCATACCCGAGGAACTCCAAATAGAAGCGGCCATTCGTTGCCGTCACGCGTAGCGGTGAGGTGCCGCCCGAGGTAAAGAAGGTCCTTGATCTGATCGCCACCACCAGAACGGCCGACAGCAACGGGGAACTGGTGCTGGCGACGGGGCATTTGCCATCGGACGAAACCCTCATTCTCCTGCGGGAAGCAAAATCCCGGGGCGTGAAGCACATGGTTGTCACCCATGCGCCGCCGCGCTGGACGCTGGCTCAGTTACAGGAAGCGATCAGTTACGGAGCCTTCATCGAGACGGTGCCGGGCGGCGCCACCCTCGATTCCAAGAAGATCGCCGTCGACAAAATCCGCAAGCTCGGCGTTGAGAACTACATCATCGCAAGCGACCTCGGGAGGCAGGGAAACTCGCTCCATCCCGACGGACCGGCCATCACCGCAAGGCGGTTCCGCGGTGAGGGATTCACCGACCCGGAGCTCAACCGTATGATGAAGGAAAACCCCGCCCGATTGCTGGGGCTGCCTGTCCAATTGCCATTGGAAATATGAAAGCGCGCATGTTTGAATCGACCAAGATTGCTAAGAACAGAAAGCCCGCAGCCGGCTCCAATTGTCAAAAAAAATTGACGCCATTTTCACCATCGTCGGTGAGGGATGGAGCTAGACTGTGGGCCGGGTCGGAGAAATCATTGAACGTCCAACAAGTTGGCATAGTTGCCAAACTCGAAGAAGGACTAAAGGTTGATCTTTGGACGAGATGGAACCCGTGCGAGCCGCATTGGCCGCGGTAAGATTTTTATCGAAGGCGCGGCGGATGTCCGGTATGATCCTGCCGCGCGCTCACACAGGTCGGATCATTTGTTAACAATAGGTGGAAGCCCGCGGTTTTCTTTCTTGGCTCGTTTCTCGGCCCTTTTTTCCATCAAGCTTTTTTGTGGTTTCTTTTTTTCCTGTTTCTTGGTGACCTGGCCTTTACTCATATCAGTCTCTCCTCATGTCTGAGTTTGAGTTCCCTCATTAACGACCGCAGCAGTTTTTAAACTTTTTACCGCTTCCACACAGGCAGGGTTCGTTACGACCGACTTTTTTCTCGGCTATCTTCGGTTTGAGCGGGTTTAACAGTCGATCCAAATCGCCGACGTTCTCGGGTTTGTCCGGTTCCAACGCGACACGATATTTCCAACCATGCTTTTCAAATATCGATGTCACTTCTCTAAGCCGGGCTTCCGATTGTACGCTGGCTACCGCGGGGTTCTTTTCGGTTCCCAACCTCGCCGGCCTTCGAGCGTCGAACGGTCTTACCCTGTTCTCCGCATCGGCGCTGCTTTTCATTCTTCCAATGTCGGTGATCCTGTTTCCCATTGCCCTATTATTTCACTTATTTTTCGACTTAGCCATAGCAATAAATTTCCGGGTACACCACAGAGCCCGCTTGTGCGGCCTCGGAGCGCAAATCCTTACGTTTTCCATGACCTGGCCTGCTTGCCGGGACCTTCAAAAGAGGCTAGGTTGATGAGTTCTTGAACGGGGAGAAGGAAGGTGCCCGGTGGCGCCGCTGGTCTTCAAAACCAGTCTGGGGGCCGTAAGGTTCCCGGAGGGTTCGACTCCCTCCCTTCTCCGCCAACACGGGAACCAACCTACCTTCACTCCACAACTTCAAAGACGAGGGTCTGGAGACTCGCTTTCAACCCGCCGATGGCCGTCAGGGACGCTTCGTGTAGCCCCAGGGGCGTTGATTTCGTGGTCTGGAGGGTGATCGACGCGTGCCCGGAGCGCTGCCTTGGTCCGAGCGCAAATGTGGATTTGGAAAGCATCCATAAGGTCCCTGCGATGGAATCGGGCGGACGCAGGGTGACTGTCCCCTCGTAATCGGCCTCGGACTCAACGTGAGCCGTAAAGGTTACCCGCGATCCGCGCCGGACCGTTTTGAGCCGGTCGTCAATCTCGATGCGGTAGCAGGCGGCGCTCGGATCACGGAGACTGGCATTGCATGCGGCCTCTTCCCGGCCGGTGAGCTCGGTGCGGCCGTCAACGGCTGCGCCGGCTATTTGCGCCGCGGCAGGAGGCCTGGAAGCCACGGAAGTAATATGCTGCGTCGCGGCGCACACGAACCCTTCGCTCTCAAGAAAGGCCCGGTTGGTGGTGATGAGGGAAGAAACAGGACCGGCGAGGGCGGGACGCAAGGTAAGGGTCCTGATCCCGATTCTACCGGGAGGGATGTCGCCCAGCGGCCACACGACCAGGCCGCCTTCCTCCCGGCCGCCGTCGCTGGCCGCGGTGAAGTCCATTCCCACCGGAAGCGAGCTTTTCAGCAGGGCATTCTTTGCCGACTCGCCGGCGCCGGAATGCTCGAAGCTCAACTCGTAGGTCACGAGATCCGCGCCAAGAAGCGGTTCGAAAATTTCCACCACGTCAACGGTCAAGCCGGCGGGACACCGCGCGGTGACTCCCGCCCTCTCATTGGTCCTTGTTCTGAGCGGCGGTAGGCCCGTCTCACGGGCCCCCGGTTTTTCTTCCTCTTCTTCCCAGGCCCTCTCCGTGGGCGGCGCCGCCCGGGTATTTTGCAGGACGGGCAGTCGGACGACCGGATCGCTTTGCGCGGGGCCGGGAACCAACGGCACCGATGATTCGGTGCCCTCCAAGGTAAAATCGCCCGCATCCTTCCCGTCGGTTTCCGCCCCCGGCTCCTCCACCGTGGTTTCTTCGGTCGGGCTGTCCAGGATCACGGCCCTGGAGCTCGGGACGCTCCTGCCGGCGCCGTCCTTGAGAACGGCGCTGTTGGTGAGGATCGTCCCGGAGGGCAACGAGAGGCCGATCTCGAATACCAGGGTTCTCCTCCCCTCGGTTCCAGGGGGGAGCTCCCCCAGGGACCAGGTCACCGTGCTGCCGCTCAGGCTCGGCGCGCCTGCGTCGCTGGCCGTGACGAAGGTAGTCCCTGCGGGCAGGGTGTCTGTCAGCGTGGCGCCATGGGCCGTTTCATTGGCGGCGCCGGAGTTGCCGAACGCCAGGGTCATCGTGACCCGGTCCCCGGGCAGCACCGCCACGGGTTCGTGGCTCTGCTCCAGGGTTAAAACCGCTCTGCTGCGTACCGTGGTGGTTTGACCTGCCGCCGCATGGTCGCCCGCCGCGCTTTCGAGCACCGATCCGTTGCTGATCAGCGTGCCGTCGGCAAGCGGCGAGTGGACCTCCACTACAAGGGTTCTTGTTCCGCTCGCTCCCGGCGCCAGGTCCCCGATGAACCAGCCCACCGAGCCGCCGCCGGGCTCCAGCAAGCCGCCGCCGCTGGCGGACACAAACGTGGTATGAACGGGAATCGTATTTGTCAGGGTGACTCCTGGGGCCGTCTCATTGGATGCGCTGGAGTTGCCGAAGGTGAGCGTATATACCATCTCGCGCCCCGCCTCCACGGGGTCCGTGTGGTCGGTGACGGCGAGCGACAGCGCGGCGGCGCTTTTCACCGTGGTGGTCTGCTCGGCGGTGGCGCGGTCGCCCGCGGTGCTTTCCAGCACCGCGCTGCTGCTGATCAGGGTGCCGTCGGCGAGCGGCGATTGAACCGCCACCACGAGGCTTATTGTCCCGCTCGCTCCCGGCGCCAGCTCTCCCAGGGGCCATCTTACCGTGGCCCCGTCCGGGTCCAGCGTGCCGCCGTCCCCGGCGGAAACAAAGGTCGTCTGCGAAGAGAGCGACGCGACAAGGACAACGCCCAGGGCGGTCTCGTTGGAGGAACTCGAATTCCCGAAGGTGAGCGTATAGATGAGCTCCCGCCCTGCTTCCACGGGGTCCACGTCATCCCCCAGAGTAAGAGTAAGAAGCGCCTCGCTTTGAACCGTGACCGTCTGCTCGGCGGTGGCGCGGTCGCCCGCGGTGCTGGAAAGCACCGCGCTGCTGCTGATCAGGGTGCCGTCGGCGAGCGGCGACTGGACCGCCACCACGAGGCTTATTGTCCCGCTCTCCCCCGGGACCAGGTCCCCCAATGACCACCTCACCGTGCCCCCGTCCGGGTCCAGCGTGCCGGCGTTCCCGGCGGCGACGATGGTCGTATCGGCAGGGCGCGATGCCGTGAGCGTAACCCCCAAGGCCGTCTCCGAGACGCTGGAGTTGCTGAAGGTCAGCGTATAGACGATCTGACCTCCCGCCTGAACGGGGTTCGGAACCGCCGCCACCGCGAGACTGAGGAGCGGGGTCCCGTCAAAGGGGGCGCTTTCCACCGCCGCAAGCTCCGGCGCCGACGCCGTGAGCACGTAGTCGCTTCCCACAAGATCGATGGTGAGATCCCCGAAGACCGCGACGCCGCCGTCCACCCTCCGGTTGACGCTGCCTCCTAAAACGGCCCCGGGAGCGCCGCTTCCCGCCTTGAGACTCACGGTGACCACGGTCTGATCATCATCGGCCAGAGTATTGCCTTCCAAGTCCTGTACGGCGACCGCCGTGGGGCCGGGAATGGGATGCCCCGTCGAAAAAGCGCCGGGTTGCGTGATGAATGAAAGCCGGGGCGGCGACACGCTGAAAGCGTTGCTGTTCGCAGTAAAGGCGCCCAAATCCGTGACGGCCGTCAGCTGATAGCTCCCGGCACGGTCCACGGACAAATCGGAAAAGACGGCGCGCCCCGTGTCCCACTGGACGGCGGCGCTGAGCGTGCCCGAGAGAACCGCGCCTTCCTGGTTGGAGCCACTCTTGAATTCCACGGTGAGGGTTTCGACCACCGAGGGGTCCGGATCCGAGGTAACGGCGGCGCCCGAGGCGTCCGCCACCTCCACCACCGGCTGTGCGCCGAGAAGCCTGCCCGTAATGCCGTCGCCGGGATGGGTCAGGAAGATCAGTTTTTTGGCTTTGGCCCGGGAAGAGGTAAATACGGCCTCGACGGAGGCGTCGCCGTTAAGCTTGACCTTACAGGGGCCCTTGCCATTGCACTCGCCCCCGCTCCAGCCGTCGAAGGAAGAACCATCCGCCGCCACCGCTTGAAGCGTGACGGTGGAGTTGTCCGGGAAAGCCTCCAAGCAGTCCGAGCCGCAGTCGATGCCGGCGGGTGCGCTGGCCACGACGCCGCTGCCGGTGCCCGAAAGGGTGACAGTAAGAACGGCGCCGCCCGCAGGAACCGCGTACCCGCACAAGGCGAAAAGAAGGGATAGGGCGAGCTGAATACGCCGCCGGGAAAACCCGGGCCGATACTCCAAGAATGGCACCAATCCTCACTTGCCGTGTTCCGCCCCGATGTCGGACGAAGCGGCAGGGCAAAGGTTGAGGAACGGCTAGGTGCAAGGCGTATGCCATATGGCATCCACTTGTGCCACGAACAGTCCAGACGGGCCTGATTGCGCTTCCTGGTACAGAATTGTCCTCTTGCGGCACGTTTTTGCCCGAGCCGGTTTGACGCCCGGTGCCAGCCCGGGTGTGGATCGAGGCCCTGTGGTATCCTGGCAAGCGCCGATACTTGGACGCCGTCTCGCCCCGAAGCGAATACCCGGGGCTGGCAGCGGAAGAAGCGGACCGAAGAGGCAAGCGGGTGCCCCTTGCGCGGGTCTTGGGGCCCGGGCTCCCCTATGCCTTCCAGGCGCGAATGAACTTCTCCGCGTCTTGGCACACGGGCTCGGTGACCGGCACGTAAGGAACAACCAGACGAGTCGCGCCGGCTTCGGCAAAAGGGAGCAACCGCTCCTTGATCTCTTTGATGGAGGTGCCCGGCACCACGGGGAGCTTGTCCATGTAGGCGTCGGTGAGGGCGCCCATGGCGGCCTTGAAGCCGCCTTTCTTGAACGCCTCCTGGATGGCGTTCACCTCGGGCTCGAAGCCGAGGCCCTTCAGCATGTCGCTGTAATGGTCCGCCAGGTTGTAAAAGGTGAGGACCTGCCTCAGGCGCGAGCGCGCCACGGTGCGGTCGGGGTTGAGCGAGACGCGGCACTTGGCGATGACTTCTACCTTGCTCGGGTCCCTCCCCGCCTCTTTGGCCGCGCCGCGGACACGATCGGCGATCTCGCGCACCTTTGCCGGGGTAGCCATGTTGATGAAGACCCCGTCGGAGATCCTTCCCACGAGCCGCGTCATCTGGGGGCCAAGGCCCGCCAGGTAGATGGGAAAGTTGGGATGGGAGGGCTTCCAGGAAAGCTGGAAGCGCTTTCCCGTCTGGTAGATCTCTCCCTCATACTCCACGCGCTCGCCGGCAGCCGTCTTGCGTACGACGTCGATATATTCCCGAGCGCGCTTCAAAGGACGGTCGAAGATGCCGCCATGCCAGGCGGCGATGGCTTTGTTGGCCACGCCGAGGCCGAGAAGAAACCGGCCACCGGAGAGGTCCTGGAGAGTGGCCGTTTGGATCCCCAGGGATACCGGGCTACGGCCGTAGATGTGATAGATTGCCGTTCCCAATTGGATCGTCTTGGTGCGGCTTGCCGCAGCCGAAAGAAGCACCAGGGGATCGGTGCTGTTCGACTCTCCCTTCCAGAACGCGCCGAAGCCCGCGTCCTCGGCCATCTCCACCAGCGGAATCACGCCGTCGGCGGGATAGTGCGCCGCGGAATTCAATTCGACGTCGTAGATCATCCATACCTCCTATGTACCCGTCTTTACGACCCCTTGCCGCTTGAGCTTTTCAATCTCGTCTCCGTCAAAACCGAGCTCCGCCAACAGGCGCACCGTGTGCTCTCCCGGGAGCGGCGGGGGCGCCGCGGCTTCCTGGGGCAGGTCCGAATACGCCACGGGGGGCTGCACCGTCTTGAGGCGTCCCGCCAGCGGATGGTCGATCTCGTCCACGAGCCCCAGATGCTTGACCTGAGGGTCCTCCAGCACCTCCGCCATGTTGTAGAGGGGGCCGGCGGGCACGTCGTTTTTCTCCAGGCGTTTCAGCCACTCCTTGCGCGTGCGCCGGGAGAAGGCCGCGGCCAGCTCCCGTTGCAGGGCCTCGTAGTTCCGGTGGCGGAGCGCCCGGGTCTGGAACCTCCGGTCGAGCTTCAAGTCCATGCGGGCCACGGTCTTCAACAGGGCGATCCAGAACTTTTCCGGCACTGAGCAGTGGATCACCAGGGGGAGACCATCCTTGGCCAAAAAGGCGAAGGCGTGGGCGTTTTTCACCCTGGCCATACGGGTCGGGACTTCCCCCGTTCGCAGGTAACCCGCCGCCGATTCGCCGATCAGGGAAAGGGTGGCGCGGAGCAGGGAAGTCTCTACCCTGGCGCCCTTCCCCGTCTTTTCGCGCTGAAGGAGCGCGCCCAGGATACCGTAACCGGCGGAAAGCCCAGTCAGGTAATCGGCCAGCGCGATGCCCATGACCTTGGGCTGGTTGGGATCAGTGAGAAGACTCAAAAGACCGCTCATGGCCTGCCCCAGGGTGTCGAAGCCGGGCTTTTCCGCATAGGGTCCCGTCTGCCCGAAAGCGGAGATGGAACAATAGACGAGCCGTGGGTTTATGGCCTTCAAGCGCGCGTATCCGAGCCCCAGGCGGCCGGCGGCGCCGGGACGGAAATTCTCCACGAAGACGTCCGCGCGCTTGAGAAGCGCGATAGCAATCTTGTGGCCCTTCTTGGATTTCAAATCCAGGGCAAGGCTTTCTTTGCTGCGGTTCAGCTGCATGAAATTGGGGCTGAAGAACGGGTCCGGCGCAAAGTAGCGGTAGGGATCTCCCTCGCCGGGAAGCTCGATTTTCACCACCCGGGCCCCCAGGTCGGCCAGGAGCGAAGTCGCGTAGGGACCCGTGACAAACGTTGCGCATTCGACGACCATCGTGCCGTCGAGTATATCAACCCTCATGGTTTTCCACTTTCATCCGGACGCAATCGGAACCCAAAGCCGTCCGTTCGGGTGCTGGTATTGGAGGTGTACCCGGGCCGCGGGACCTTTAGAGTTTTACCTTCTTCGTATAAAGCCCGTCAATGAAGCCGCTGTCCTTGAGTTCTTGCAAGAACTTGAGGTCGAAGAGGTTTTCGGGCTTCAACTTCCCCGCCCCCTTTTCCACGGCGGCGGCCGCATCGATGATGGCCTGGACGGCCTCGGCGTTGGGAGCGGGCCAGGGCGCCATCTGGGCCGCCAGGGAACCGTACATCGATTCCAGGACCTCCGAGGTGGGAGCGGAAACCCGCTTCTCCATGATACGAAGGCTTTCCTCGCGGTGCGTGAGAAAGTAGTGGGTGGCTTCCACGTATGCTTTCATGAACCGCTTGAAGACGTCTTCGTCCTTCTTGACGATGGACCGGGTGGTAATCAAGAGCGCGGTGACAACGGGGACCTCGCTCACCTCAATGACCTTAACTCCCAGCCGCTCGGCTTCGGAGGCCACCTGCGGGCTGAGCGGTGCCCCCTGGATCAGGTTTTGGGAAAGGGCCGCCGCCCGCGCCGGTGAAAAACCCACCGACACCATTTCAACCTCGCTTACCGGATTGATGCCGGCCCGCCGGAGCACCACCCGGGCAATGAGGTCTGACCTGCCGCCGAGGCCCGACATGCCGATTTTCCTTCCTTTGAGCCCTACGATGGATTTGACCTCGGAGGAGAGGCCGAAGCGGTACTCCTCGCGGCTCGTGTGGGAACCCAGAAATACGAGATCCCCACCTTCCAGCATGGTGTACAGGGGAACCAGGGGGTTGCCCCATCCCAGGAAAAGATCGACCCCGAGCAGGGCCTGGACTCCGCCCTTGGACGGGTCCTGGAGAAAGACTTCATTCAGCTCCAGGCCGTTTTGCTTGAAGAACCCCGCGTCCACCCCCACCCATACCACGGCGGTTGCCGCGCTGAGCCCGTCGTGAAGGAGGCGGAATTTTTTTACCTGTTGTTCGCCGCCGTAGACGATGCCCGCGTACAGGAGGAAGGCACAAAACCCGGCAGCCAGCACGCCCATTTGCTTTCTGATGGCCTTCATCGCCGGACCTCCCTTTCTTGAGACATGTATATACCACGGCGACCGCAACCGCGACTGCTACGCGCGGGACAGCCCTTTTTGCACCAAATCGGCAAGCAGCGCAATAAAGTAGGGCTGGTCATTGGCCGCCGGGACCCGGTGGAATCGGAGCCCCAGTGCCCGGGCCGTCTGGCGGGCCTCGAAATCCAGGTCGTAGAGGACTTCCACGTGGTCGCAAACAAAACCCAGCGGCACCACGACCACGTCCCGGAATCCCTCCCCGCCCAGGGCGCCTAGCCGATCCGAGATGTCGGGTTCCAGCCAGGGATCGTCCGGCCGGCCGCTGCGGCTCTGATAGGCGACGGACCAGTGACGATGGCCGACTTGCCGGGAGACCTCCCGGGCCGCATGGATGAACTGCGCGGCATAGGGGGAGGAATCAGCCATGGATTTGGGGATGCTATGGGCGGTAAATACCAGCGCGGTCTTTGCCAATTTCCCGGCTCCGAGGCGCTGAAGAGCATCCCTGACCGTGGCTGCCGTTCCTTCGATGAAGAGGGGATGTCCGGACCATCCGGGCATGTAGCTCACCGCCGGGGCGCCGGCGCCGACCTTTTCACGGGCTCCTTCGACGTCCTTCATGTAGCGCTCCCAGGAAGCCTCCGTCTGAAAAGCCGAGAGAATGATCCCCAGCGCGCACCCACTCCCCTGTTCCGCCATGGACACCAGGGTCTCATGGATAAACGGATGCCAGTTTCTCATCCCCACGTATACAGGCAGACCAACTCCCTTCTTTTCCAGCTCGCGGCGCAGGCCCCGGGCCTGACGCAAGGTGAGTTCGGTGAGAGGCGAGCGGCCGCCCATGAGCTCGTAGTGATGGACCACTTCCTCGAGCCGTTCCCGGGGGATGCGGCGTCCCTGGGCCACGATCTCAAGAAAAGGGCGAATATCCTCCGGCTTGTCGGGGCCGCCGAAGGCGATCAGGAGAATGCTATCAAAAGCGCTCATGGGCTTGGGAAGGTGCCGGAGACATGGCGCGTTAAACTACTCGCGGGTTCCAGCGTTGCGGGATTTCGAAAGCGGGTAGTATTCTGTGGAGTTAATTCAGGGGGGAGCGAGAAACACTCCCCCCTTCAAAATATGGAGAAAGGTACAGAGGCTTTGTCAGGATGGTTATTAATTTTTCTTCTTTTTGCTGTCGCTCTTTGCCCCTTTCTTGCCCTTTTTCTTGGCCGCCACGAAATTCAGCTTGCCTTTGGTCAGCTCGTTCCCGTTCTCGTCCACCACCGTCATGTCAAGGGCGCCCATTTTGAGAAGCTTACCCCGGATCTCGCGATTAAGGCTCCATACCGTGGCAAAGCTGCCGTTCTCATTCGTGACGGGCTGAGGATTGACCAAAAAGCTGACATCCGAGAGAACTCCACCCATCATAATCCGCAACCCCAGTTCCTGCTTGGGTTTGAATCCGGAGCCGGAGATGAATACTTGCGCATTTCTCTCGTACGGCACCTTACCCGGCAAGATCGTAACCTCGGGTCCCATGGCCAGCGCAAGGGACTCCTCACCACCGTTCAACCAGGCCACCGGAGCTGTGCTCCCCAGGACGGAGACAAACAAAGCCGCAGCAAGGATCGTTGTTACCCTGGATAGTCTCGTTCTGTGATTCATCGACGTACCTCCCCCTGATAATTTTTAAGGCGAGCCGGATTATAGGTAGAGAGCACACGCCTTGTCAAGGCCCGTGGAAAGGATTTATTCTCCCATATTTCAGGGGGTTCCGCGGGACCTGAAATTTCGGGCCTTGCTTGATTTGACCCCATCCTTTCTATAGAGTAAGCCTGTGTTGGGACTGTGGTTTTTCGATGAAAAAGGAGGAGTGGAGATGGAGCTGCCGAAATGCCAGAAGTGTAACGACGGTCTCTTGATACCCTTATCCGACTACGGGCAGGAGGGTGCTTCCGTGATGTTCAAGGCTTGGGCCTGCACAAACCCCGAGTGTGGATTTTCCCTGAGAGTGGACAAGGGTGAAGTCACCTACGGGAAAAAGATCGATTACAAGCATTAGCCCGCTGTGCCACCAGCCATCGCTCGGAAGCCCGGGATATCAAGGCCTCCAATCGCTCCTTCAATCAAAAGCTTTGCTCTCAGCGTAGCGTTATCCTTTGCCACCTATCCCTAAACGGCCTCGGGTCCCCTTGAGGATGGAGCCCACCACCCTTGCTTCTTCAGCGACGGGCTCCCCGCGGGACTTCCCACGCGCGAGAAAGATTTGCTCGACCTTCACGGCTTGAAGATCAGCGGAATGAGATGGGGACGGGAACGGCTCTGGCTCGCCCTTGTGGATGAGCCCGTGGTGGCCACCTACGACCCCAAGGGAGACCAAGGGGAGCTCATTCTCCGTTTTCCCCATCCCGTGACCGCTGTTTGCCCTTCCGAGGAAGGGCTCTGGCTCATCGCGGGCGGGGGCAGGCTGGGGAGGCGCTTGATTCTCTGGTCCCTCGAGGAAGACAGAGCCATTCGTGAATTTGACTGTCCCGACGGAGCCGCCGGCGGCATGGCCCTGGAAGGGCGAAACGTCTGGTTGACCCATCCAAACAATCGCAAGCTTTTCTGCCTGGATCGCGAGGAGGGAAAGGTCCGGTGGATGATCCGCACGGACAAGGAAACCTATAGTCCGGACTTTTACGGAGGGGCGCTCTGGCTCGTGGAGCGCGACCCTGGTCCCCTGGGGCATTGGGGCAGCGGGACGGAGAACCGCTGCGCGTTCATTCGTTACGATACGGCTCGCGAGACGGTAGCGGAACGCCTGGCTGTACCCTTCACCCCCCGCTGTATGGCGCTGGAGGGAGAACGTTTCTGGTACGCCGAGGAGGGCCGCGGGGGATTCGCTTCCATTGCCCGTAAAGATCTCACTCGCCGCTAGGCCGCGGTGCTGGACAGCAAGGCGCTAAGGGCAATGTGCAAAAAGCGAAGGAGGGGCAGGCCTCCGAGCCCTAGGCTTTCTCCCTGTGTCCTTAACACCTCAGCGGTGAGATCTTCGAGCCTTCCGTCTGCGCTTTGCGCTTCGCTTAGGATTTCAGGTCCTCGGGTGGAACAAAGCCATGGCGCAGGGTGTTCTCACTCACGGTCCTGGGTTCCAGAAACTGAAGCAGGTAGTCGGGTCCGCCCGCCTTGGAACCGATACCGGAGAGCTTCACGCCCCCGAAGGGCTGGCGCTGAACGATGGCGCCCGTAATGCCCCGGTTGATGTACAGGTTCCCCACGCGGAACTCCCGGCGCGCCTCCTCGATGTGCGCGGGGGACCGGGAAAAGAGCCCTCCGGTCAGGGCGAAGGCGCAATCGTTGGCGATCTCCAGCGCGTGCGCGAAGTCGCGCGCTTTCAACACCGAGAGGACGGGCCCGAAGATCTCCTCCCGCGCCAGGCGGTGGTGGGGTTCGATATCGGTGAAGACGGCGGGCCCCACAAAGTAGCCATGGGAGGGCGCCTCCCGCTCTACGACGCACCGCCCTTCTTTTTTCCCCAACTCAATATAGTCCCGGACCTTGGACCGGGCCGCTTCATCAATGAGGGGCCCGAGAAAATTGCGCGGGTTCTCCGCAGGACCGACCTTCAGGCTCTTCACCGCTTGCGCCAGGCGTTGGACCAGGCGATCGTGGATTTCCTCCAAGAGGATCAAGCGCGAAGCGGCGGAGCATTTTTGTCCCTGGTACCCGAAGGCCGATTCCAGAATGTGGACCACCGCTTCGTCCATATCCGCATCTTCGTCCACGATGATGGCGTTCTTGCCCCCCATCTCGCACACTACCCGTTTGACCTCGTCCTGGCCGGGTCTGAGCCGGGAGGCCTCCCCCAGAATTTCCAAACCCACGTCGGCGGAGCCGGTGAAGGCGATGAGGTTGACCTCCCGATGGCGAACCAGGTGGGCTCCCAGCTCTCCTCCACCCTGGAGCAGCTGGCAGGCGGCGCCGGGCGCGCCGGCCTCGCGCAAGAGACCCATGATCTCCGCCCCCGTTACGGGGGACTGCTCCGCCGGTTTCATGATCACGCAATTGCCCGCGACCAGCGCCGCCGACGTCATGCCGGCGAGGATGGCCAGGGGAAAATTCCACGGGGCGATTATGACCGAAACGCCCCTGGGGTGATAACCGAGCAGGTTACTCTCTCCCGGCACCCGCTGAGTAAGCCGCGGTTCGGCCAGGCGGATCATCTCGCGGCCGTAGTACTCCAGGTAGTCGACGGCCTCGATGACGTCGGCGTCCGCCTCCCGCCAGCCCTTCCCGACTTCCAGGACCTCCAGCGCGGCAAGCTCCAGGCGCCTGCGGCGCATGGCTGCGGCAGCGCGAAAAAGTACCGCGGCCCTCTCCCGCGGCGGCGTCCTGCGCCACCGCGGAAAAAATTCCCGCGCGGCCTCAACCGCGCGGTCCGCGAGGTCGCCGCCGGCAAGGGGAACGCGGCCCACCACGACGTCCGGGGTCGAAGGATTCACGGAAGTAAATTCGCTTGGGGCCTTCTCCTCCTTGCCGCCCAGCCAGAGAGGATGGAACCGGCCCAACTTTCCCTTCACATCGTCCAGCGCCTCGGCGAATCGCCGGCGTTGCCGCGCGGATGAAAAGTCGAGGGGCGGCTCGTTGGTGAATACGGGCGGCCGCTCGGCGTCCGTAATTCGGTCAGCCGCCGGGGCGGGTTGGGGCAAGGCCCTGGCGGGGGCGGGAGGACGGATGAGGGTCTCAACGTCGACGTCCTCGGCGAAGGTCTGGCGCAGGAACGAGGTGTTGGACGTGTTCTCCATAAGGCGGCGAATCAGATAGGCCATGCCCGGGATGAGCGCACCCACGGGCAGGTAGACCCGCACCCGGTAGCCGCTCTGAACCAGGGCGTGGCGCACGGGCTCTCCCATACCGTAGAGCACCTGTATTTCGAAGCCCTGCCTGGATATCCCAAGACGTCGTGCCGTGACGATGCCGTGAGCGACGCTGCGCAGGTTGTGGCTTCCGAATGCGGTATCCACGATTTCGGAGCGTTCCAGCAAAATGCGGGACATGCGCTCGAAGGCAGCATCCGTCGCGTCCTTCTCCAGGAACACGGGAATGGGCCAGTTATTTTGCCTCGCCCAGGCCACCTCGCTGTCCCAATAGGCGCCCTTCACGAGACGGACCCCGATCCTGCGATTGCGCTTTGCGCTCCAGTCAAGGAGCTCCGTAAGATCGCGTTCGCCGTCCCGGAGATAGGCCTGGAGGGCGATGCCCGCCTGGGGCCCCTCTCGAAATTCTTCTTCCTCCAGGAGGTCGCGGAAAATGCCGAGGGTCATCTCCTTGTAGTCATGCCGCTCCATGTCCACGGTGAGGGCGGCCCCGAGCCGGGAGGCCTCGCGGAAGATCGAGCGCAGGCGGTTTTTCACGTGCACCGGGGCTTCGGGGTCCAGGGGATCGAAGCGGGCGCAAAGCGCGGAGAGCTTCACCGAGAGGTTCACCCGCGCCAGCGGACCCCGCGGCCCGTCGTCGATCTGGGGAATCGAGGGCCATTTCTCGGCCTCGGGGACCAGGAGGCGCATGAGGTTCAGGTAGCGTCCCTGCATGAGGTCCGCCTCCGCCTCGCTCACCGTCGCTTCGCCGACCACGTCCAGGGTGAAGGCCGCCGGTTCATTCCTGAGCCCCTCCAACACCGGCACCAGGGCATGGGCTTCCTCCTCCACGATGAACCTGCGCGCCAGGCGCACCACGTTTTGGCGCAGGACGGGGGCTACCAGCCATCCCGCGCCGAGCGCCTGGGCGACAAACACGAGTCCTCCCAATGCGTGATCCACCCGGCTGAAGTACTCTCGCAGGTGCCGCCCGATATCCGCCGCCGAATCCAGGCTCGGCAGGACGTCCACGAAGCGGAAAAGCGCCACCCTGAGCGACTCGTCCTTGAGGGACCAATCGATCATCCGGCCCATCCAGTCCGCGGGCTCGAACAGCGACGGCTTACGCTCCGCCGCCTTTCGGTAAAGGGAGCGCGCAAGCTCCGCGGTTTCTTTTTCAAGACCCGGCGAGGTTTCCATGGCTTGACGGTTCTATTTTAGTACGTCGCCCTGCACCCCGCCAGGCACCCCGAAAAAAAAGGAACGACAGTTCCCCGATCGGTTCAGTAAAACCCCCGTTCCCTTCAAGCACCGTCCCGGCATGGGCGGCGGCGGCCAATGATAATTATAAAAGATTAACTGTAGAGGGCCTTGGCCAGCTCGCTACGGTAGCGCTCGGCAAGCTCGCTTTCGCGGCCGAGGATCTCGAAGATCTCGATCATGGCCTTGCGGGCTCCGTCCTCGGCATAGTTGCGGTCTGTCTTGACAACGGCGAGAAACTCGGCAAGCGCTTCTTCGTAACGTTCGGACACGGCGAGGAACTTGGCGAGCTTGAAGCGGGCCTCCAGATCGCCTGGCTCAGACTTGAGCCTGGCGCGAAGCACGGACTCGTCTTCGTCCACTCCCTCCTTGAGCTTGGCGCGGGCGATGAGCGGCTCCGCCTCCCTGCGCTCCTCGGTGCCCAGGGCAATACGCTCGAGCAAGTCCACCGCCTGGGCGCCGTCGTCTTCCATGAGGAGGCGGCCCAGGCCCAGGAGCGCTCCGGGATGGTTCGGCAGCTCTTCGAGGATTTTCATGTACAGGGCCTTGGCCTCATCTCCCCTGCCGGCGTCTTCCAGCGCTTTTGCCTCCTGGGCGCGCCGGTCCGCTGCCGTGGGAAGGAAACGAGTCAAAAGCTCCCGCACCGCTTCTTCCGGCGCCGCCCCGGCGAACTCCGCGGCGATCTCTCCGCCCTTGAAGAGCTTGACCGCGGGAATTCCCTGGATGCGAAAGATATCGGCGAGCGCCGGGTTTTCGTCCACGTTCACCTTGGCCAGGAAAAAGGCCCCCTGAAATTCCTCCGCAAGCCGCTCCAGAATCGGCCCCAGGATGCGGCAAGGGCCGCACCAGGGCGCCCAGAAATCCACCACCACGGGGACCCGGCGCGACTCTACCAGCACCCTTTCCTCGAAGTCGGCCTCGCCGACGTCTTGAATCCAGGAAGCCATAACAATCTACGAACCGTTGCGCCTGCTCTTTCTCGGATATCCCCCGGGATCGAAGCCGGCGCCGTTCAAAGCGAAGGTCCGCCTCACGGGGGTCGGCTTGAGGATCGTCTGCATGACGTAGCAGCCCCGTTCGGAGTTCCTAACCACGGCGGCAACCCGCTCGGGGGGCTCTTCGGAGGTGAGCTCCAGATGGGTTTCGAAACCCAACCCCACGGACTCAACCGTTTCCGCCAGCACCGACCCGTCGGTTTTAAATCTCGCCTTCACCGACACCCGGGCCTTGTTGATTTTCGTCTTCATCATTTCCCCGTACCGGGAAATCTGGGTGAGCAGTCAAAAGCCCAGGGAGAGGGCAAAATAGGCCAGCGGCGGCGGCGCTGTATTGTCCCCGCCGATGCGCTCCCCCTCGTCGCAGTAGACGGTGAACCCTCTGGCATGCCCCCCCTTGCGAAGCCTCTCTAGAGTCTGCGCATCGGCGTCAATCAGAATCTCCCGTTTGACCGTGATGTCCTGTGCCATGGAATGGGTACTCCCCGCGATTTTTGCAGCCAGCCTAGCGCAAAGCACCGGACCGGTCAATTGCGGCGCTCAACCGGCGATGGTATAAAACCCTCCTGAAAGCGAAGGCACCGGCTCCTCCGACCCCAAGCGCCACCCGGCAAGGAGCCAGACCGACGAAAACTTCCCCATGGCCAAACGCCACCCCGCGCTCATTGCCCTTTCCCACGACCACCACCACGCGCTGGCCCTGGCCCTCAGCTGCCGCAAGCACGCCCTGGGGCAGATCCGCCCCGGCGATGCCACGGCCGTGCAAGAGCAGGCCGCCAGGGTCCAGGCCTTTTTTCAAGAGAGCCTTGTACCTCACTTCGCTGCGGAGGAAAAAATTCTCTTTCCCCTGATGCTCGCCGAATCCCCGGGCGCCAAGACCATGGTCGACGGGCTCTTGCGGGAACACGAACGCCTGCGAAGAGACGTCGCCTCGCTCGACGGTAAAGCCTCGCTACAACGCGCCCTGTTCGACCTGGGAGACCTCCTTGAAAGCCATGTCCGCACCGAGGAGCGGGAGCTCTTTGCGCTCTTCGAGCGCACTGTTCCCCCTTCCCTGGCGGAAAAGGCCGGGCGCGAGATCGAGAAGATCCTCGCGAGCTCCCCCGCCCGTAGCGGCTAGGTCCGCTCTTCCAGCTTGACGTAGTCCTTCATATAGAGGTCCAACAGGGCGACGAGCAGGGCCAGGAGCACCGGCCCCAGGATCAGCCCGATAATCCCGAACATCCTGAGGCCGCCCAGGATACTGAAGAAGAGAAACAGCACGGGAAGGCGCAGCCGGTTGCCGATGAGAAGAGGCTTGAGAAAGTTGTCGATGGAACCGACGATAAGTGCGCCCCACGCAAAAAGGGCCAACCCCTTCCACAAGGGCCCCTGCACCAATCCCAGATAGACCGAAGCCGGGAACCAGACCAGAAAGGAGCCGCCGATGGGAAATAGCGCCGTAAAGGCCGTGGCCACTCCCAGCAGGATGGCGAAGGAGAGACCCAAAGCCCAGTAGCCCAGTCCGGCCAGGAGTCCCTGAACCATAGCGGTAATGAGAGCGCCGTGGACCACGGCAAACAGCGCATTGACGATATTCTGGAAGAGCCGTTTTTTGTGCGCCGGGTCCATGGGAAGGAGGGAACGAACGTTCTCGGACAGTTCCTCGCCGTCCCGGAGCAGGAAAAAGAAACTGAATAACGCGATGACCAGGTTGATGGCAAATAGAAGAACGTTCTGCGCTATGCTCTTGACCTGGGAGGCCACGAAACCCGAAGCCATTTGCGCGCCCTGGAGAACGGAGCTCCTGAGATCGATTTCAAAGACGGCCAGTTCTTTTGAAACCTTGTCCCACAGCCGGACCACCTCCTGTACCCACGGCGTTCCCGCCCAGCCCCCTAGTTCGTTGCCCTCAACGGCGGTGCGCAGCGTGCGCGCCAGTTCCACGGTTTCCTGAGAAAGGAAGAAGGAGGCCCGGATGGCCGGCAACACGATCAAAATGGTGATCAGCACCGTGACGATGAGCGCGGCCGGAGTGCGCCGGCCCTTCAGCAACTTGAGCAGCCACGCGTAGAACGGATAGACCACAATGGCCAGGATGGCCGCCCATGCCACCGCTGTGAGAAAGGGGCTGAATATAAGATAAACGAGATAGAGAATGATGAGTAAAAGGGCGAAGAAAAAAACCGTGACGAGCCAATTCCGATTCACTATTGCGTTCTCCTCAGAATTCACGGGAGGTTCCCCCCCGACCGGGTCCAGTCTACCCAGAGCCCCGAAGGTTCTCAACTGTAGTAAGCGCCCCCGTATTTTTTCCCCGCCCCGCCCGCCGCCGCCCGTGTTGCAAAGGCCCACCGGCTCTGCCAGGGTCAAGGAAGGACCTCCAAGTGAAAACCAAAACAGCCATTATATCTATCGAAGATTTAGATCCCCAGGCCGTGGGTCCGTTAGGCGAGTTGCTCAGAGCCATCCCCGGAGTGGAGGAAATCGACTTCAACCTGGAGCGTAAGGTGGCCGTGGCGGAGTTCGATCCCCAGCGCACCCACGTGGAGGAGCTCCTCAGGACCATTTTGAAAGCGGGATATCACGTATCCTAAGCCGAGGGTGATCCGGAATGCGCGACTTCAGTCACCGGCCACGGTCATGCGGGAGATTTTCACCGTCGGCGCGGCAACCCGGTACTTGATATCGAGGTCGTTGCCCACCATTTCAATGTTCTGGAACATTTCCTTCAGATTGCCCGCGATGGTGATTTCCTCCACCGGATAGGCAAGCTTCCCTCCCTCGATCCACATTCCCGCCGCGCCGCGGGAGTAGTCCCCCGTAACGGAATTCACGCCGAAGCCGATGAGCTCGGTCACGTAGAAGCCTTGCTCCACGGACGCGATGATCGCTTCCGGGCTGTGGGGCCCGGGAGCAAGATAAAAGTTGGTGGGCGCAACCGACGGCGGCTGGCCGACGGACCGGGAGGCGTTACCGGTGGAAGGAAGCCCCAGCTTCCGGCCGCTGTAGGTGTCAAGGAGGTAGCTCTTCAGCACGCCCCGTTGCACGATTCCCTTCTTCCTGGTTGCCAGACCCTCGCCGTCGAACGGTTTGGAGCCAAGGGCCGCCGGGATGGTTCCGTCGTCGATGATGGTGACGGCGTCGGAGGCGATGATCCGGTCCAGCTTGCCGATTAAAAAGGATGCGCCTTTGTAGAGCGAATCCCCGGAGACCGCCTGGGCGAGATGGCCCACCAGGGAGCGGGCGGTTTCCGGCTCGAAGACCACGGGGACATCACGGGTCGCCACCTTGCGCGCCCCCAGACGCCTGAGCACCCGCCGGGCGGCCTTTTCACCCACCTGGTCGGGAGAATCGAGACGGGAGAACTTGCGCCGGGTGCTCGACCAGTAGTCCCGCTGCATGGCGCCGTCGTGCTGCGCCACGGGAACCACCGAAAGGCCAAAGACCGATCCCTCATATTCGCCGGAAAAGCCCGAGCTGCTGGCGTAGATGACACGGTTGAACTCGTTTGAGAACTCCGCGCCCTCCGAATTGGTGATGCGGGGGTCGAAATCGAGGGCCCTGGACTCGGCTTGCTTGGCGAGGCGTATCTTTTCCTCCACCGGCAGGGAGCGCGCTTCACGATCCACGAGATCGAGATCCGCCACCTGACGGGCCAGTTCCTCGGGCCGGGGCAGACCGCTGTGCTCGTCCTGGACCGTCGCCCGGGCCAGTGTGCAGGTGTCCTGAACCAGGCGATCGATGGACTCTCTGGAGACATCGGAGGTCGAGCCCGTGGCCGAGCTGTGACCAAAGAAGAGCCGGAGCCCCAGGCCCTTTTCCTGGGCCTGGCTGATTTTCTCAACTTCGCCGAGACGAACCGTGACGAAGAAAGATTCGCTTTCCACCATCACCACGTCCCCGTGGCTGGCTCCTTTCTTTTTTGCCCGGGTCAATATGTCC
>Ga0326597_10001947_pt1 | contig 31817 bp, 28 predicted proteins | sample RVTome_12_FD_203789 | JGI IMG/M metagenome (GOLD analysis project Ga0326597, IMG submission 203789) | Soil microbial communities from uranium-contaminated site in the Upper Colorado River Basin, Wyoming, United States - RVT100D185 | ecosystem: Environmental > Terrestrial > Soil > Contaminated >...
TTCCGCATCGTGACAAACCTGTTCCTCGAAACTGTCGCTCCGCCGACGATTTCGGCGGTCTTCGACTGATCTATCTCTCCTCTCGCTTGGGGCACTCCTCGTGCAGCGATGAGCCGCGGCCGCCAACGGGCGGCCGCGGTCGTGTTTCTTGCACTGGGTTGCCCCAGCGCGTGCCGACAGGCCTGCAAGCGGGTTTCGCAGGAGTCTTGGGAGTTCTGCAGCGCCCGCATAGAGTGCTCAGCCGATGAGCCAGAGCATGACCGTCACAATCGCCGAACCCGAATTTCCCGATGCGAAGATGCACCTGATCCGGCCGAAGCAGCCGGCGGTGGCCCGCGTGGTGGAAACCCGGCTGTGTACGAAGGCCGGAAAAAAGGCCGCCGGCATCGTCCGCCACATTGCGCTCGACGTCTCCGGCTCAGCCATCGCGGGCAACTTTCTCGTCGGGCAATCCTTCGGCGTGCTGCCACCCGGGCGGGATGAGATGGACAAGCCCCACGCCCTGCGACTTTATTCGATCGCTTCGCCATCCTTCGGCGAGGACGGCTCGGGCAACGTGGTGGCCACCACCGTCAAGCGCACCATCGGCGAGCGCGAACCGGAGACCGGCGATGAGGAGCCGGACAAACACGAACTCTTTCTCGGCGTTGCATCCAACTATCTCTGCAATCTCAACATCGGCGATGAAGTGAAGATCACCGGCCCGCAGGGCAAGCGGTTCCTGCTGCCGATCGACACATCCGCGCACGATTACATCTTTCTCGCGACGGGCACGGGCATCGCGCCTTTCCGGGGGATGCTGATGGAACTTCTCGAAGGTCCGGCCGGGGCGGTGCGGAGCCAGATCCACCTCATCATGGGCTGTGCCTTCACGACCGACCTGCTCTACGACGATTGGCTGCGCGATCTCGCCGCGAAGCATCGCAACTTTCACTATCACACCGCCATCAGCCGCGAGATGTCTTCACCACCGGGGGCGGGGCGCGACGGCTGCCGCGGCGAATACTGCCACCATGTCTTCGCGCGGCATTTCGCGCAGGGTTTTGCGCCGCTCTTCGAGTGCGGCCGCGCGCTCATCTATATCTGCGGCATCCTTGGCATGCAGTTCGGCGTGTATCAGGAGATCGCGCGGACCAGCGCGGCGGATCTGTACCTCACCATCCACGATGACCTGAAATCCAGAGACCCCGCATCATGGTCCATCGAAGACATGAAGCGCAAGGTGCACCCCGCGCGCAGATTGATGGTGGAGGTGTATTGAATAGAAGCCCACGTTCCACGAACGTGGGCATCGAGTGCGTTCATCCATCCTCATTCGTCATCATCTCTGACCGGTTGCGACCACACGACATCGCGCGGCGCGGGTCCGATGTGGACGATGCCTCCCAGCATGGCGATGTCATCGAGTCTTCCCAGTGGCGCGAGGCACTTGATCTCGAGCGCAAGCGCCTGGCCGGGTTCCACTTCGCATCCCAGTGCGATCAAGTTGCTCTGGAGTGCCTCGGCCGCCTCGGCCGAGCGGGTAATGATCATCAGCCAGACTCCGCCACGCTTGGCGTCCCATGAAAACCCCGGTCTCGAGCCGCTGTAGCTCGGATCGAGCGAGTCAGGCAGACCCGGAGCGAGCGCGTAACGAGCGAGATCTTCATCCACCCGGTGCGCGATCGTGACTTCGCGGTGAATGCGCTTGGCCCGCGCCTGCTCCTGGTCCTTGATCGTCGCGCGCAGTGCCTCGAGGGCGTCTTTGAGTTCCGATTCGGGCGCTGAGACGAGCAGGCCCATCGCCTCCGTCAGGTCGAAATCAACCGACTTTGCGGACACCCACGCGGCGAGCGCCGCGGCGGCGGCGAGATCGCCCTTTTCCGCAAGCTCCAGCACGCGCGGCGCATTGGCATGCGGTGGTCCCCGCCGCAGAGCTTCATCGGCGCGAATCTGTTTCAACTCCTCCACCAGGTGCCCGACCTGCCGGTGGATGTAGGGCGGCGCCTCGATGATCAGCGATCCCTGGTAGTAGCGGACTGTGGCGGCCAACCCGCCGTTGTCCTCCCAGCGATCCGGCTCGATGGATTCGGTGATGATCTCGATGAGCTCTTCAGCGAGTTCCTCGGCGGTGGGACGCGCGATCTCCTCATCATTCTCTTCGAAGACATCGCCACCGGAACCGCCTCCGCCATAGCCACCCCCGAACCCCCCACCTCCGCCTCCCCCGCTACCGCCGCCGCCCCTGTTCCCGGACCTCGAGGGAGCGTTGGGAACCTGAGGCGGCCGATGCCCAACAACGCGCGGCCCCATTTCGCCGCCGAAGAAACCCTCCCACCTTGTGTCGTTCGGCAGTTCGACGGGCACGGGCACGAGCACCGACTTCCCGTCGATCGTCTTCCGCTCCATCTCCACCGCCACGAAACTTGTGAACTGGCTGAGAACATGGAACTCAATGCCCAGCGCGATGATGGCATCGCGAATCTCTTCCTTCGGATTGCCCGACTGCATGCCCGCGAGGTCGCTCGCCATGAGCGCATCGATCTGCTCGCGGGCCCAGAAGGTTGCGGCCACACCGTGATCCGGCGCCTGGGCAGGGAACGTGATCGGAACACGCCGCTCGAACGGGCCCGCTGGTGTGCGGCCGGTGATGTGAATCGCGCCCTCGCCCGGTTGTGCGGGGTCGAACCGGCCGTACATGACGAGCGGCTCGACATCGAAGAGGTCCGGGAGGAAGCTCTGGATAGGAAGCGGCAGAACATCGCTCACGCTTCCCGCGCCTTCGATGCGCACCCGGATGTCGGAAAGAATCGGCGACTCGATCCGCTTCACGAATCGCGCGACAGCTTCATCGGCATCGGCTGCCTGCGTGACGAACTCGACTTCTCCGCGGCCGGCATCAGCCATCGACGCGAGCAGAAAACGGTTGACGCTGTTGCCGATGCCGAAGGAGAAGACGCGCGTGCTGGCAGCATGCTTTCTCACGGCCTCTATGATCGCAAAATCGTTTCCAACCGCGCCGTCGGTGAAGAAGAGGGCCAGCCTGACCGGTGCATCCCCTTCCGCGCCCGATCGCGGGCGCAAGGCCGCATCGATCGCCTTCATCATCTCAGTCCCGCCGGCACCCTGCTGGTTCTCCACGTGCGCGATCGCAAGAGCGCGATTCTCCTGTGTGTTCGGTCGCGGCTCTTCCCAGAGAATACTGGTGTGGCCGCTGAAGGTGATGACGTTGAAGGTGTCCGCCGGCCGCATGGCGTCGATGGCACGCACCAGCACATCCTTCGATTTCTCGATTGGATAGCCCGACATGGAGCCGGACGTATCCATCACGAAAATCAACTCGCGAGGCAGGATTTCCTCTGGCTCGACGCGCTGTGGCGGCTCGAGCAGAACCGTGAAGAAACCCTCTCCAACCTCCGTCACGTGCGTGAAAACCGCATCTTCGATCCGGTCGTTGACGTGATGCCAGCGCAGCACGAAATCGCGGTTGGGGATCTCGACTTCGTTCCGAAGAGATACCGCAATGCGCCGGGGTTGATCGTCCTCGTTGAGCGACCGGACATCCTGCGTGATTTCGTGCAGCTCGGAGCGAACACCTTTCAGCCCGGGTCCGCCGGTGTCGAGTGTCACCGCGATGGTCACATCATGCCCCGCGCGCATCGGTGGGCGCACCGGCATGGGCGAGATGATCGATGTGTCCGGCGCGGAGCCGTCCCTTGGCGAATATCGCGGCGTGATGGTCATGGGCAGGGCGAGCGTGAATTCGCCGTCGCGGTGATCGACCACCTCCACGTAGGTGATCTCGACCTCGATCGCAGCGCCGGGTTCGAGATTCGCGACCGATTGCGTGAAGATGTTGGGGCGCTGCTGCTCGAGGAGTGCTGCAGCATGATTGGCATCGCGGGCGGCTTCGTAGAGAGATCGCGCCAAGTCGCGCTCCATGACCTGGGCCACGATCACGCGGTCGCCGATTGACATCGACATGCTGGTGATGGCGGCCCGCTCGCTGAGCGGAAAGGTATAAACCGCCTCGATTTTTCTCTGTGAGGTGTTCTCGAATACCTGCCGCACCCGCGTCTCGGCGAACTGGCCCGAGACTTCCACATTGAACGCGGTGGTCTTGAGCGGGCAGAAGCCCGCGACCGCGCCCTGCGCATCGAGAATCGCGAGTTCGCCACCTGCGACCTCTTCTTCGACAGGCGCTGCCACTCGCGCGGCGGCGGGCCCGCACAGCCAGGCCGCCATGAGTGCGAGCATGATGAAGGTGATGAAGGCGTGCGAGGTTGAATGTCGAGCCGCGGGAAGTCGCTGTGCGTTCATGATGGATCTCCTTCAGCGCGGAGTGGCAGAGTCCGCCGCGCAGGGCGCGGGTTCGCCGGTCACGTGCACCGAATTGATTGAGCCCACTCGCGGGCGCCGCGTGGCGGCCGCCTCACTTCACCCGATGCGTGGCTGCAGGCAGGCTGTCAGAAAAGCCGGCGCGAAAAATCGCGGACGAAGAGGGAACGGCCGGTGCGCCGCCGAGCTGGACGATGAGGAATCGCCTGTCTGCCGCGAGAATCGCGCTTGTCTTGTGCTGCCGGGCGCGGGATAATGCGCTCGTCTCAGGCGGGTGTAATTCAGTGGTAGAATGTCAGCTTCCCAAGCTGAACGTCGCCGGTTCGAATCCGGTCACCCGCTTTCCTCAATTTTCAATCGATGGCCGATGCCCGCGTTCATGCGCTGGTGCGGTGTGGGTTCAGATCCCCGCGCCGGCCTGCTCGTAGAGCCCTCGGAACATCAGCCACCACCCGATGATGCCGGACACCGTGATGCCGATGAGGATTGCGGTGACTAGCGTCACAATCGCGGCCCGCGCCACGCCGCGCTTCATGGCGAAGAGGGCCACGCAGCCCACCGTGATCAGGGCGATCACACCACCGGCGATGGCCAGCCGGTGATCGAGCAAGTTTTGCGCGAAGGCCGGGAATTCCGCGCCCGCTTTGCCCCACGCCCGGGCCGAGAACGGCAGCACCGCCACCATGAAAATCAACGCCGCCCCGCCCGCCGAGCACATGGTCGCGACCATCGACCAGTCGACCATGGCCCTGATGACTGAGGGCTCGCCTTTGTCGCGGTTTTCACCCGGATTGGGGTGTTCCATCAGCGGTTATCCACCAGAATGTTCCACGTTCTGCCTTGATATTTCCCTATGGCCTGGCGATGAGAGTATGGGTATCCTACCACGTTGGTGGATGCCGCTTGAGAAGGAGGCGGCCGCAATGACAGCACAAACCCTGACACGACCTGCCGCCGCAAGGAGCGTGGCGGAGGAACATCATCTCACCCTCCCCGCGCAGGACTTCGAAGCGATCTATCGCGAAGCGCGCGGCGACCGCGCCCGCATCCGCTGGTCCGACGGCGTGGCCAGCCCCGCGCTGGTGGCATGGCTCAACGCCGTCGCCCCCTCAATGGTGCGCTCCGGCGCGCGAGTGGCGGTGGTCGGCTGCGGCCTGGGCGAAGATGCCCGCGCCCTCGTGAAGCGCGGCTACGAAGTGACGGCCTTTGATATCTCCCCCACCGCGATCGAATGGGCCCGCAGCCTCGACCGCGACAATGAGCAGTGTTATCACGTGGCCGACCTCTTCGCTCCCCCGCCGCGCTGGCGTCACCGATTCGAGCTCGTGGTCGAGATCAACACTCTTCAGTCGCTGGCGCCCGATCAGCGCGAAGGAGCCATGGCATCACTGCGCGAGCTGCTCGCGCCGCACGGACGACTGCTGGTCATCTGCCGCGGCCGCGAACCGCATGTGAAGATCGATGACCAGGGTCCGCCCTGGCCGCTCACCCAGGATGAGCTGCTCGCCGCCGCCTGCGATGCAGGTTTGAAGATCGAGGGCGCTGTCGATTCCTTCGACGACGATGAATCGCCGCCCAGGCGCCGCCTGCGCGCCCTGTTCCGGCGGGGTTGATCCTGAGATCGATCAGATGTGTTTTTCGGCCGGGATCTGTGGCCATGCGCTCTACACTGGGGGCGCGGCCATGCCCACCATCGACGACATAGCCATCTGCATCCGCCACTGGGATTACTCCGAAACCTCGCAGACTGTGAGCCTCTTCGGGCGCAGTCACGGCGTGATCCGCGGCCTCGCCAAGGGATCGAAGCGCGCCAAAGCGAACTTTTCCGGCGGGATCGATCTCTTTGCGAGGGGCGAGCTGCGCGCCATCGTCAAGGCCGGGACCGATCTCGCCAACATCATCGAATGGACGCTCGTCGATGCCCACTGGTTTCTGCGGGAGAACCTCGCGGCCCATCGTCGCGCCCTCTATTTCGCCGACCTCATCCATCACATGGTGCGCGATCACGATCCGCACGCTGCGCTCTTCGATTCATTGGCGCATGCTCTGACGACGCTGCAGGATGATGATTCGCTCGAGGCCGGCACGGCACAGTTCCTCTGGTCGCTCCTGGCGGAAACGGGATATCGGCCGCAGGTGTTGCGCGATGCCGCCACAGGTCAGGACCTCAGCGACAACGGACCCCTGGCCTTCAGCCCGCAGGCGGGCGGTGTGGTCGCAAATTCGGCCGGCCTCGACAACTGGCGCCTTCGGCCGGAAACGCTGCGCATTCTTCAGGATCTTGCCCGTAGCAGTGACGGAGCCGCCGTAGAAGGCAAAGGCGCCGAAGTATCGAACTCAACAGAAGGTCTGCAGAGCAACGCCTCCCGCAGGGCCGCAGCATTGCTCTCTGCATACATCCGCACGATCCTTGGCTATGAGCCCGCAACCCTGCGCTGGGTGTTCCCCGAACTGGTGGAAAGCGGAGCCCGTTAGCCCCCGGCTCCGCCGGGGGGTTGTCGCGACGTGACGAATCGAGCAGATTGGGGACGACGAGCCCGTGACGGTGCAACCCCCGGCCGAGGCCGGGGCTAACTGCTTCCGTACATGTGTGCGTGGGACCGATCGACCCCCGGGCAGAGCCCGGGGCTAAACAGAGTGGGCTCGTGAGACCCTGTCGCCGCCTTCGATCTTGACATGCCCACCACGCCCGCTATCGTTCGGTCCCCGCGGGAGGTAGGGTTCCGCGGGGTTTTTCAACCCATTTGTGAGATCGCGACCCGCGAGGTTCAGTCATGCCTCGACAGACGACATTTGCCAAGCACGGAGAGTTCGAGGCGTCCTGGCAGCATATTGATGCGACCGGGCAGGTGCTGGGCCGGCTTGCCACCCGCATCGCAACCATCCTCATGGGGAAGCATCGGCCTCAATACACCCCCAACGTCGATACCGGCGACTTCGTCATCGTCACCAACGCTGAGAAGGTCGTCGTCACCGGCAAGAAGCTCGATCAGAAGGTGAAGACTCGTTATTCGGGGTACCCCGGCGGGCTGACGGTCCAGACCTTCCGCGAGGTTCAGAAGAAGCATCCCGAGCGGCTGGTCGAAGATGCAGTGCGGCGAATGGTGCCCAAGGGCCGCCTCGGCCGGGCCATGATGAAGAAACTCAAGGTGTACGCGGGCGACAAGCACCCGCACCAGGCGCAGATGCACGCGAGCGCGTGAACCCGCGAATGTGATCGACGCCAGGTCTGAGTCCGCGAAGACCCGGATGAGAACAAATGACACGACGAGACCATCCCCCATGTTGAACGCTCCTGAGAACTCAGCACCATCACCCGGCACCCTCATGGGCGGCATGGAGTCCACCGCGGATTCATCTTCGGCGACAGCGACGGCGGAACGGCCGCGCGAGCGCCAGACATTGCCCCCCGGCCAGCAGTGGTGGTGGGGCACCGGCCGCCGCAAGACCGCCGTGGCCCGCGTGCGCATCAAGCCGGGCAGCGGCACGTTCCACGTGAACGAGCGCGAGGCGGACAAGTATTTCGCCGAGGAGCGCGATCGCCAGGACATCCGTGCTGTGCTCGAGAAAACCAACACCCTTGGCGCACTCGAAATTCACGCGCAGGTTCACGGCGGGGGGTTCATGGGCCAGGCGGGCGCGATCGTGCTGGGATTGGGTCGCGCGCTCAAGAAGTACGATCCCTCGCTCGAAGGCATCCTGCGCGACAACGGCTTCCTGACCCGCGACTCGCGCGAGGTCGAGCGCAAGAAGTCGGGCCAGAAGGGCGCCCGCGCCCGCTTCCAGTTCAGCAAGCGATAAGACGAGCGCCGTACGCTTTACGCTTTACGCAAGACCAAAGACGCAAGACCAGCAGCGAGCCGGGCCGTCCCCGGCCCCGGCATCGCCCGAGCTTCCTTTCGCACATGAATGGCGCGATAATCGCGCCATGCCCGCGCGGAGATTCAATCCGGTCTGTCCGCATTGCCGCTACGACCTCCGCGCGAGCATGGAGGAGTCGGGGGCGCGGTGTCCCGAGTGTGGGCGGTGGACGAGCCGCGAAGCCCTCTCCGCAGTGCATCGCAAGAGATCCGCGGTTGTCCGCGTGGCCCGGGCGCTCCGCTGGGTCGCGCCGTCTCTGGTGGCTGCTCCCATTCTCTTGCCTGCGTTCGAACGCCACATTGATCCAGACCCATACATCGGGGCTGCCATGGCCTTCGGGTTTCTTGCCTCGGTTGTCAGCGGTCTCTCAATTGGTGCTGAAATGAGCCGATCTTCGCCATGGTGGGAACGCCTCTACGCGGTGTTCGCAACCATCACGTGCATTGCAGTCCTCAATCTTCTGATGCTTGCGGGTGGTATCTATAGCGTGGTCTCGATTCTCTCCCTTTGAGGAGGAGCCCGATTCGCGTGAATAGGGTGCCACAGGTTCGCCGCGCTTCGCGGCAACCTGTGCGGTGGCCAGAACACTCTATTTTTTCAGAACGGATCGAAGGGATCAATCTCAAGCAGCGACTGCTCGCGTTGATCGGTGTACCACAGCGCCGATGACCAGGGCCAGTCCAGCGCGTGATTGCAAAGACCTCGACTCACGGGATTCTCATGAATGTACCGAAGGCGGTCTTCCACTCCGCCGGCACTTCGCCATGCGTGGCGATGATGCGCGAATGGATGCCTCCCCGCCCCTTCCACTGCGTGATCACCTGCATCCAGCGCGGCTGCATCGCCTTCGCGAGGTCATCGCGGATCCGGTTCGTCACCGCCTCATAGAAAATGCCGCACTGGCGAAAGCTCTGGTAATAGAGCTTGAGGGACTTCAATTCCACGCATGATTTGTCGGGCCCGTACCGCAGCGTGATCGTGCCGAAATCCGGATGGCCGGTCTTCGGACAGAGCGAAGTGAACTCTTCCGCGAGGTGCTCGATGACAAACGGCTCCTTCGCCGGCGAGGGAAAGACTTCGAGCAGGGCTGGATCGGGATCAGGCATGGAAAATTAAACGCACAAACGCACAAACGCACAGATGCAGAAATGCAGAAACCAGATCACCAGATCACCAAATCACCAGATCACCAAATCACCAAATCACCAAATCCTCTCTGCGTCTCTGTGGTGGCATCTATCCCCGCGCGACCTGCACGATCAATCCATCGGGATCGGGGAAGTAGATTCGGCTTCCTTCACGACGGGGCTCCAGCCCCGCCGCCTTCAAGCGCGCTTCCGCCTCCGCAACATCGTACTCCGGCAGTGCATAGGAATAGTGGTGCATCGCGGGCGTGTCGCTGCGGAAGAGCGCGACAAAATTGTCGCCGCAGGAGAGGAACGCGCTGTTGCGGTTCTCGCTGGTCACCTGAAGCCCGAGGTGCTTCACGTACCACTCGCGCGAGCGCTGCACATCGGTGACGCTGAGCGCGATGTGATCGAGCCCCGTCGCCTTGAAAGTGGGCTCGGGATCGGGTGGCGGAACTTCCGGGGGCGGGGGCGGGGGCGGTGCCGCCTCTTCCGCAGCGCCTGCGACGGGAAGCCCCGCCATCATCGCGCCGAGAGCGGTCAACTGTGCGATAAGAGCGCGGCGCGAAATGGTACCTCTCTCGTATTCGATCACAATCGATTCGAGCGGGTGCGCATGCATGAATGTCCTCCTTTGGTCAATTCGCGCCGGTGGCACGGGCTCTCAGCCCGTGCTCCCTCAGGTGCGGCCTCCATCATGATACTATCTGTGCATGGACCGCCGCTTTGACGAGCGTATCCGCCGGCATCCCCTGTGCCCCGGCTGCCGGTACGACCTCGTCGCCACCGTGCAGGCCAACAAACGAGTGTGCCCCGAATGCGGCTACCAGTTCACTCTGAACGAGCTCATCCGCGCTCCCCAGAAAGGCGAATGGTCGCTGGCGACCGGCCTCCGTCAAGCGCTCCTCGCGATTGTGATTCGCAGCATCGTCGTCCTGCCCTTCTGGGCCGCGTTCGTGTGGCTGGTGGCGCCGGTCGTTGAGATGTTCCCGTTCGATCCCTTCGCGATGGGCGGCGTTGCACTGATTTTTATCGTTCCGGGGGTGGCGATCGGACACGTGATCAGTCGACGACTCAACGACATCGCCGGCTGCCAGAGCCTGCTCTTCACGGCATTGGCGGCTGCATTCGAAGTCGCGATTGCAATCGGCGGCGTGAAGATCGCCGAAATCTGGCGGCCGATGCCGAACTGGGGCGGCTTCGTGGCCATGTGCGCGACGCTCTACGCCGCCCTGTGGACGCTGCGCAATACGCACTTTTCCGATTAGCTGCGGATCACAGTTCGACGATCTGCATGTCGCTCTCGACTTTGTGTGATTCGACGGGCGCCTCCACTTCTTCCATGAACTCGCGCAGTCCATGGAGATCCGCCATCAGGGCCCGCGTGCGGGCTGCATTGCATGTCTCCGGCCGCACGCCTTGGCGGAGCGCCGTCAGGTCCAGGGCTATCTGCGCCTCACCCTTGCAGAAATCGATCGGCGGGATGGCGCGCTCGAAGGTCTGCAATCGATTGTTTACGTTCTCGAATGTTCCTGACTTCTCCGCCCATGTGGCGCCCGGAAGGACCACATCCGCGAGCTCCGCCAGCCGATTCTCAAGCGTGTCGATCGCGACCGTGAACTTGCCCTCGGTCATGCGAAGGAGATCGTTTATGATCCAGTCGCTGGGGTAGTTACCCGTGATCACGAGCGCTTCGGCGCTGCGCGACACCGCAAGCGCGGAATCGAAGTCGTGAACGCTGTCGGAAAGTGCGTTGAGCACGCGCTTGACCCCCCGCGCGTTGGGCGATTTCTCCGCCCGCACAGTGAATCCGCCTGGGAATGTCTTGTCCTCCCCTGAGAACGGGACGGGACCGACGACAAACGCAGCCTTCGGATCGATTGAAAGCATCCATGTCCCGAGCAAATACGCATCCTCGCACGAGAGCATCGGGCTGATGACTGCGGCGATGCACTTTCCCCCAAGGCCTTTGTTCACCGCTTCATACGCGGCGTTCCACGCTTCACCCGCCTGCGAAGGATCCAACTCCTCGCGTCCCTTCACACGCGGCAGGGTGAGCCGGTTCTCATCGTGCACGAACTTCCAGCCATAGCGCACCTCATCCGTGATCCACCACGTGTTCACCTCCATGTTCGTGCGCGGCTTGATGCGATAGATCTTTCCCTCGTTGTGTTCCACCCAGATGTTGTCGCCCGAAGAAGTCAGCGGATCGATTGACGCGGCGCGTTTCAGGAACCAAACCCGCTGCTGGAAGAGGAAATCCTTGTCGAGGAGCGCGCCCACCGGGCAGATGTCGATCACGTTGCCCGAGAGTTCGTTTTCGACGGGCCTGCCGGGAAAGATGTCGATCTGCGAGGTCGCGCCGCGGCCCATGACCATCAGCTCGTTCGTCCCCGTCACCTCGCGCGTAAAGCGCACGCAGCGCGTGCACATGATGCAGCGATCCGAATAGAGCAGCACGTGCAGGCCGAGGTCCTTCTTCGGCTGCTTGATCTTCGCTTCCTTGAAGCGCGAGACGCTGCGGCCATACTGGTACGAGTAATCCTGGAGATAGCACTCGCCCGCCTGATCGCACACCGGGCAATCGACGGGGTGGTTGATGAGCAGATACTCCATCACCGCCTTCTGATTAGCGATGGCCTTGGGCGTGTCGGTGCGCACGACCTGGCCCTCGATGGCAGTCGTCTGGCAGGTGGGCATCAGCTTGGGAATGGCTTCCAGCGCGTTGTTGTTGCGCGGGTTGGGCTGCCAGATCTCGGCGAGGCAGATGCGGCAGTTGGCGGGGATCGTCAACCCAGGGTGAAAGCAGTAATGCGGGATCTCGATGTCGTGATCGAGGGCCACCTGGAGGATGGTCTGCCCCTTGTCAAAGTCCATCTCCCGGCCGTTGATCGTGATGCGTGGCATGGGTCGGTAGTGTAGGGGATCAAGGAATGAAGAGGTGAAGAGGTGAAGAGGTGAGGATGTGAAAACGTGATCAGGTCGTGATTCAGACGCCGGATCTGAGTATCGCTTGACGACGATCCGGATGGTGTCTCGCACGTGGACCACCGCTCCAGGATGAACGAACACCCGGGGCGCGGCAGGTTACCGACCTAATGCTCGTATGCATCACCCCGAGTTGCAATCAGGAGGACGATAACGACTTCTTCATTGTCTCGAATCTCATCGATGATCCGATAGTCGCCGAGGCGATAGCGCCACGGCCCGCTCATTGGTCCGCGCAGCGGCTTGATGTTGGGATGCCGGCGAGGATCTGTGGCGATCTGCTCGATATATCGCCGCAATCGCTGCTGAAGTGGGCGATCGGCTTGATCTACGAATCGCTGCGCCCGTTTCGTCAGCCGAACGCGATACACACATCACTTCCACTTGATATCGTCGAGCGGTACGTGTTCCCCTCGCTCCGCCTCGAGCTGAGCCGCGCGTAGCTCATCGCGCAAGCCGGGAATGCCAAGCAGCTCATCGGTGGCTTCAGCACTTTCCACGTCCGAGAGATAGGCAAGAAAATCATCCGCCACGCGAAGCCGCTCCTCGGAAAGGTGATCCACTCGGGCCTTGATGCGCTGTCGAAGATCGGCCGGTTTCATGCAGGGATTATAGCTCCCGTGGCAATCACATCGCCACCACTTCCCCCGGCACGACAAAGACCAGGATGGCCTCCACCTTCGACTTGTCGATGCTGAGAAACTCAGCCGCCGCAGCCCGGTAGGCCCTGATCTGCGCTTGGTAGGCTGAGGCTCGCGCCGCACAATCCTCGGCGCACACTTCATCCGTCTTGAAGTCGATCACCTGGGCCCGCGTGCATCGCGACCGATCTCCCGCATCCTCATACCACGCCACCAGCCGGTCGATCGAGCCCTGCTGAACCGCGCCATCGATCATCCGCGCAAAGCGCAGCTCCCGCCAGACTTTCGCATCCTGAGCGCGCGAAAGAAGACCGCGAACCTGTTCGCGACCGATCGCCTCGAAAAACGAAATCACCGCCCCCTCGCACCATTCCCGCGCCCGCCGCGGCAACGCGCTCCGCACGATGTCCAGACATCCTTCGCGATCCGGGCCAGTCTCGTCCAGCCACTCCACATGCTCGAGGAGCGCGTGCAGGGCTCGGCCGCGATCGAACGCCTCATCCGGCCGCAGCCGCAGCACGTCCGCAAGCGTGCGCACGTGCTCTTCTTCGGCCTGAACCGACGGCGCCCCTGTCGCAGCGGCCCGGATCCGCGTCGAAGGCGCCAGCGCAATGGGAGAGCCGAACGGCTTCGAGATCGCAGAGGTTTCCATCACCGGGCCGGCCCGCGCGCGCTCGGTGACGTCCTCGCGCGCAGCCTGCTCCATCCAATCACCGTCGCCGCGCTCGTACAGCACTTCCTTTTCATCCACGGGCGACGAAGCCAGCCCGCACGCGAGTATCCCCGCGTGTGTTTTCGGCACATTCTCCGAGAGACCGCCATCCTTCAGACTCTTCGCGGGGTCGATCAGCATGTACAAGCCCTGCTTGGCGCGCGTCATTGCCACGTACAGCACGCACAGCGATTCGCGCGCCTGACGGGTGATATGGGCCTCGAACATCGGCCGCAGATCGTCAAACTGCTCCCACACCGCGCGCGGAGCGCCCCGGCAGATGCGGCTCACCGGCCCGCCCGGCTCGCTTCGCTCGATCACGACATCCACGTGCCGCAGGTCCGCGATCAGACCGTCGAGTTCCGGCAGAACCACCGCATCGAACTCAAGTCCCTTGCTCTTGTGAATGGTCATCACCTGCACAGGGGCCGGCGCGGGATCGGCGGCAACCATCGCCTCCACCGTGCGAACGAAATCATCGCACCGGATCCCGGCATTCGAAGGGGCGCGATCGAACTGATCCGCAGCATCGATCAGCTCCTGCAGCCGGTGCAGTTGCCGGGCATCCACGAATGGGCTGATCGCGTGAGCCAACGCTTCGATCGTGTCGGCGAACCCCTGCTCTTGGACCGCGGCCCGGATGCGCCGCGCCAGCCGGACCGTGCGGCGATGGTTTTCTCTCTCATCGCCGGAATCCGTGAAGTGCAGGTGCTCACCCAGCGGCGAGTGCATGACGTTGAAGGCCGCGATCGAATGCCCGGGATGGTCCGCCAACCGCAGCGCATCCAGCACGGCATTGACCGGCGGGGCATCGGTCAGCAGCCCGCCCCCCCGCGCCGTCGATGGAATGTTCCGCCGCACCGGGCCCAGCTCGAACAGCAGGCGCGCTGCGGTTGCGTTCGTCCGCGTCAGCACTCCGATCGTCATGCCCGGATTCCGGTGGTGCAGATCGGCCACGAGGTCCGCCGCCTCGTCCAGCCGGAGCGTCCGCTGATCTTCTTCATCGTCCGCCCTCACGACTGACCGCAACTGCACATACCCGGGCAGGCCTGCGCGCGCTGTGGTGTGCCCTTGCCACCCCCGGTCCCACGCGGCTGCGGCCTCGGAATATTCCGCCAGCGCCGCGTTCGCGCTCAGACCGCTGAACACCTGATTGACCGCGTCGATCACGATCGGCGACGATCGCCGGCTCGTGGCAAGTGTCGTCATCTCCAGCCCGGGCAGGACATCCGTCAATGATTCCAGCAGCTCCGGGCACGCATCCCGCCAGCCGTAGATCGACTGCTTCACATCGCCCACGCAGAAGAACGTGCGCTCGCCCGCCCGCGTCGCGACGATCTCTTCCACCATCGGCCGGAGCGCTCGCCATTGCTGCACGCTCGTGTCCTGCATCTCGTCAAAGAGCAGATGATCGAGCCGGCCGTCCAGCCGGTAATAAAGATCGCTGAGCACCTCCGACTGCTCCATCAGCCGCTGATTGGTCACTGCCGCGGTGAGGTCTTCGAATGTCATAGCCCGGTGCGCGTGCCGGGCCCGCTCATACGCGCGATCGTATTGAGCCAACAGATCGCGCGTGGCCCGGGTGCGCGAGGCCAGCAGATTGCGCATCACGCCCCGCGCGTGATGGATCAGCCCCTTGTAGTGCGGCGCCAGCTCCCGCGGCGCCGGCTTGCGGTGATAGAGCATGTCGCCGCAGCCCGAAATCACCTTCGCCAGCCCGCCGCAGATGAACTCCTCCCAGTCATCGCTTGAATTGGCGCGGCAGGCCCGCGCATGCTTCACATCGCGGTCGAAGGCATTCGAATGGTGCTTCGTCGGGAAGACGACGCTGGTGCCCGCGCGCTCGAGCTCATCGATCGCCCGCGCAAGCTCCGCCTCGTTCAGCACAGGCCAGAAATCGACCGTCTCCCACGCTTCGGCCGGCGCCTCCCGATAAAGACCCGCCAGCGAAACGACAGCCTGATCGATCGCGGCCGTCACGCTGCGGTCGCTGCGCCCCTCGATGAGCGCGCGGAGCATCTCGATGAACGATTCATCTTCCGCTTCTTCCAGCATCAGCCGCACCGCCTCGCGGCGCAGCGCGATGGCCCGCTCGCCTTCCACGATCTCCGCATCCCGCGGCAGGCCGAGCTCCAGCGCGAAACACCGCACGATCGCGGCGAAGAAACTATCCAGCGTCCGGATCTGCAGCCTGTGCAGTTCGCGCACCAGCCCGGCGAGAATTTCTCTCACTTGACGGCTCGTCAGGTGCGGCATGTTGATCGCCTGCGCCAAGGCCGCCAGGTGCGCGGGATCCATCGCCGCCAGCGCCAGCCGCGAAAGAATTCGATCGCGGATCTCCCCCGCCGCCGCCCGCGTGAACGTGCTCGCCAATATTCGCGACGGCGGAGCCCCCAAAGCCAGCAGACGCAGATACCGCGTCGAAAGCTGCCACGTCTTCCCCGAACCGGCGGAAGCAAGAATCGTGCTGTGAACGAAGTCGCTCATCGGCACAAGATCGTAAGACATTTGATGGCGCAGTGATCTCGCGACCTGATCATTTGATGATGTCACGACGTTGATTCGTCATTTCAGACGCCGGACCTGAGGGCTCGAAGGTCCGGGTCAAGTCCGCGAAGGTCCGGTACGATTCCCCTCGCAAGTTTGGCGCACACAGCGCGATCATCACTTATCCTGATCACCGGCCCCCTCCACGCCTCCACCGGGATTCACGATGGATCACCCTCCCACCCAGCCGCCCGCCGACATCGAACCCGCGCCGCCAACGGATGTTGCCGCCACCGCTCCCCCGCCCCGGTGCGCCGTCATCCGTCCCCATCCGTGGGCGGCATGGGCCATCATCTTCGGAATGATCGCGCTGCTCATGTCGCTTCCATACCTCGTCGGCCTTGACGACGAGGCGGCAGCCGAACAGAGGGAACTCGCCAGCCAGCTCGCCAACGAGACCATCGAATCGCAGGGCAAGATCTACCTTGCCTTCAAGTACGGCTTTGGAGTGCCCGCCGAATCGCTCGCCAGCCAGCTCGCGGCCCTGAATGAAGGCGAGATTGGGCAGCGGCAGCGATATGCCGTGATTGCTTACGAATTCGCCGGCGCCGATGCCGCCCGCAGTGTGCTCGACACCATTGATAATCTGAGCGCCGTTCAACCTGACCAGTCCGCCGCCGCCGATGAGCACCTCGAACACAATGAAGAATCTCTTGCCGTCCAGTCCGCCCTGCGCGCGCTGTACGGGTCCGGCGTCAGCGATTCATCAGGAGCTTCTGCCGATGAACCTGCCCCAACGCCAGAAGCGCCCGCCGCGCCTGATCTCGAAGCACTCACCGAAACTGATCGCGGTGCCCTCATCGATCACCTCGGGTTCCTTGGCGAAGTTGCCGTCAACCCGCCGTCACTCATGCCGGCGGATGAGCGCGAAGCGCTCTTCGCAGCCACCGTCCAGCTCATCATCTGGGGCATCGTCTTCTTCATTCTGTTCGGGCTCGCCTCGCTGGGTGGATTTGTCGGGCTGATCGTGATGCTCGTGCAGGCGCTCCTTGGCCGCCTGCGGGGTTGCGTGCAGGATGGCGGCTCGTACACCGGCGTGTACATCGAAACCGTCGCACTCTGGGTGATTGTCTTCTTCGGTTCGCAGATGACGCTCGCGCCCCTCCTCGCCGCGGGCCTTCCCGCCAGCGCTCAGATGCTCGCCACGTTCATTGTGTTCATGGCCACGCTGAGCGTTCTCCTCTGGCCGGTTCTTCGCGGCGTGCGGTGGCAGGTGATCAGGCGCGACATCGGCTGGACCCTTGGCTCGCGGCCGGCACTCGAACCCGCGATCGGCCTCGCCGGCTATTTCATGATGGTTCCTCTCCTCGTCGTGGGACTCGTCCTCACCTTCCTGCTCTTCCTGCTGGCCCGCTTGCTGTTCGGCGACATCGCCATGCCGATTCATCCCATCGCGGGTGAGGCCGAGGGCACCTTCACCCAGTTCGTCCTCCTCCTGCTTCTCGCGTGCATCGCCGCACCCATCGTGGAAGAGACAATGTTCCGCGGCCTCATGTATCGACACCTCCGCGATTCCAGCCGCCGCATGTCGCCCATGGCCAGCATTCTTCTCAGCGCCTTCATCAGCGCCGTCATCTTCGCGATCATCCATCCCGAGGGTCTGCTCGGCACGCCCGCCAAGGCCTCGATCGGCCTCGCCCTCGCCTTCATGCGCGAATGGCGCGGCACGCTCATTCCGTCCATGATTATGCACGGTGTCAACAACGCCGTCGTCATCACCCTCCTCTGGGCCATGATGAATATCTGAAAAAAGACGCCGGACCTGAGGGGGACCCCAATCGCGATCGAGTGCGATTGGGGACCCTCGATGGTCCGGGTCCCCGTCTGAGGGCACAAACCTCCGACATATCCACCACGCGGACAACCCGACCCGGACCTTCCTCCCTTCGGTCGTCAGGTCCGGCGTCCATGGACATCACCAGATCACCTGCACGGCCTGAAGTCCGTGCCATCCACGATTCAGTCGTTCCCCGCCACGCGCTCGATCTCGTCCACGCTCGTCCGCCCCTTGACGACGAGGTTGTAGCCGCTCTGGCCCAGTGAATTGAACAGCCCTCGCTTGATGATCGCGCGGATTTCCTGGATCGCCGGCTTGTGCAGGACCACATCGCGCAGTTCATCCGTCATCTCCAGCAGCTCGAAGATGGCGCACCGGCCGATGAACCCCGTCTTGAGGCACCGCTTGCACCCCGTGGGCGCGTTGATCTCCGTCACGCCCTCCACGTATTTGCCCATCTTCATCACCTGCGAAGGCGTCGGCCGGATGCGCTTCCTGCAACTCTCGCACAACAGCCGCACCAGCCGCTGCGCCAGGATCAGGTTGATCGAGTTCGCCACCAGATACGGCTCGACATCCAGATCGAGCAGGCGGAAGATCGCGCCGATCGAATCCTTCGCGTGCACGGTGGTGAACACCAGGTGCCCCGTGGTGGCCGCCTGCATCGCCGTCTTCGCCGTCTCCTGATCGCGAATTTCGCCGACGTAGATCACATCCGGGTCCTGCCGCAGCACGCTGCGCAGCATCTGGCCGAACGAGTTGCCCTGCTTGGTGTCCACCGGAATCTGCGTGCAGCCTTCCAGCGAGTATTCGACGGGATCTTCGATGGTGATCACGTTTCGCGATTCGACATCGATCTCGCGCAGGCAGGAATAGAGCGTGGTGGTCTTGCCTGAGCCCGTCGGGCCGCAGGAAATCAGCATGCCCGCATCGCGAGTCGTGATCGCGCGCAATTTGTCGTACATCCATCCCACCAGCCCCAGCTCGTGCAGCCGCGTGGGCGCGTTGGCGGTGTCGAGCACTCGAATCACAAGCTTCTGCCCGTGCATCGACGGCGTGAACGACACGCGGTAATCGACCCGCCGGCCCGGAATCGCCACCGAAAAGTGCCCCTCCTGCACCACGTTCTTGCGGCTGGTGTCGATCTGGCAGAGGATCTTGACGAGGCCGAACACGCGCTGGAAGACCGCGCGGTTCATGTCGCACGCGTTCACCATGTAGCCATCCACGCGCATGCGCGCGAATGAATAATCCTGCTTAGGCTCGATGTGCAGATCGGTCGCCCGCGCGCAGAAGCACGCCAGCAGAAGCAGCCGGAAGGCGCGGATGCCTTCGCCGAGGTCGAGCTCCTCCTCGCCTTCTTCGAGCGACATCGCCTGGTGCACCGTCTGCCCGCGCGTGTCGATCAGCGAAATCTGGTTGACCTCGAAGGGCTTGCTCACCGCCGCGGTGATGATCTCGCGCAGCCGCTGCTCGTATGGAACATCGCTCGACTCCTCTTCCGACAGCGCGCTCTTCAGATCAAGAGCCGTCGCCGAATCGACCTCCTGCCCCCCGCCCGCTCCATTGAGGCCGCCCTCCGCCCCGACGCGGTCGTCATACGCCATCGCCCGGAAATCCGGGCTCTTGCGTTTGGGCTTGGGCGGCCGGGTCTGCTGCTCATCCACGAACTTCATCACCGTCCGCCCGATGCGGATCACATCCTGGTGATCGAGCAGCTCCACCGCCACCCGCTTGTTGTTGATCCGTGTGCCGTTGCGCGAGCCCAGATCGCGCAACTGATATCCGTCATCCACCGGCTCGATCACGCAATGGTCCCGGCTCGATCGGGAATCCTTGAGAACGAGGTGGCTCTCAGGGTTCCGGCCGATGGTCGTCACCCGTCCGCCCAGGCGCAGCTTCCGCACCCCCGTTTTGGTGCGGATTTCCAGGTGGGCCACCGGCTGCTTGTCGCCATCTTCGTTCATCGCGTCAGAATTCCATGTGGGCAGCACGGATTCTAGCGAACCGGCCGGGATCGAACCAGATGGATTCCTGGTGGAAGGTGTCATGAGAAGCGATACGCCGCAATCAACCTGACTCTGCGCGACTTGTCAGGTCCGGCCTCATCTCGGTCGCTTCCCTCCCACCGTCAACCCCTGCGGCCGGGAGGCTTGCACACGGCCTGCCGAGGACTTTCTGACCCCCACCCATCGCGCCAGGCGCAGAGCGAGATACGCCAGCGCCAGTGCGATCACGATGATGATGATGACCCATTCGAGCATGAATCGGTCTCTAGAATTCGTGCCACGAAAGCCCACGGATCGAAATCCGTGGGCTTTGGATTCGATCAATTCAATAGATTCCCAACCTGATACGCCACCACCGCGCCGATCCACGCAAGAATCGTCATGTACGTGAACGCGAAGATCGCCCACCACCACCCCGCCTCGCGCGCGATCACCGCCACCGTCGAGCCGCACTGCATGCACAACGCGAAGAAGATCATGATCGAGAACGCAACCACCGGCGAGTACACCGCCTGCCCGGCGCGCGGGCCATCCGCCCATCGCGATTGCGCCATCGCAGCCCGGAGGTCCTGCGATTCCGCATCCGCCTCGCTTCCCAGGTTATACACGATCCCCAGCGTCGCCACGATCACCTCCCGCGCGGGAAAACTCGCCAGCACACCCACCGTGATCTTCCAGTCGAACCCCGCGGGCGCGAAGACCGGCTGCACCGCCTTGCCCGCGCGGCCGAGGTAACTCTGCTCCATGTATCTCCCCGCGAGTTCGTCTCCATAGTCGCTCTCGACGAGCGCACCGGCGCTTTCGATATCAATTCCGCGCTCGACGGCAACTTCTTGCGCCAGATCATCCTGCACGCTCGCAGGCCTGGGGAAATACGCCAGGGCCCAGATGATGATCGCCATCGCGAAGATGATGGTGCCTGCGCGCCTCAGGAACTTCTTTCCGCTCTGCCACATCCGCCAGAGCACATCCCGCAGCATGGGTGTGCGATAGGGCGGCATCTCCATGACGAAGGGCTGCCGCTTGCCGCGCACCACGAAGCGGTTGAGCACCAGCGCCACCGGAATCGCCACCACCAGACCGACGAAGTGCATCGCCACCAGCGCTGCCCCCGCCCACGCAGCGCCATAAACCGGCTCGATGAACGCCCCGATCAGGAGCACATACACCGGCAACCGCGCGGAGCAGCTCATCAAAGGCGCGATCAGGATCGTCACCAGCCGGGCCTTGCGATCCTCGATCGTGCGCGCCGCCATCACCCCCGGAATGGCGCAGGCATAACTGGAAAGTAGCGGCACGAAGCTCCGCCCGTTCAAGCCGCACCACGAGAACATCTTGTCCATCAGGAAGGCCGCCCGCGCCATGTAGCCCGTGTCCTCCAGCAATGCGATGAAGAAGAAGAGAATCAGGATCTGCGGCAGAAAGATGACGACCGATCCCATGCCCCCGATCACACCATCCTGCACCAGCGACTGCAGCATGGGGGTTGACACGAACCACCCGCCCACGAGTCCGCCCAGCGATGCGAACAGCCAGTTGATGCCATCCATCAGCGGCACCGCGAGCGTGTAGATCGACTGGAAGACGCCCCACATCAGGCCGACAAAGACGAGGAGACCCCACACGCGATGTGTGAGCAGGCGATCGATGGATTCGCCGCGCGTGAGGGCGCGCCGCGGTTCCACACTGCCCTGCGACGCAGGATGCGTGCTGACGCCTTCGAGCAATTCGCCCAGCCGCGCGTAGCGAAGGATCGCCTCCGCGGAAACCGGGCTCAGCCCCGCCTCGGAGAGAATCCGCCTCGCCTCATCGATGGCGCGCTCGCGCCCTGCCCTCCCCCAGCGCAGCCGATCGGGAATCGCCGAATCGACATCGAACAGGATTCGCAGCAGCTCGACGCGCGGCAGCGACTGGCTCAGATCACGCTTGATCGCACCATCGATGATCGCCAGCGCCCGCTCCACCTGCTCCGGCCACCGCATCGGCGCGATGCCGGCCCCTTTAGCCCCCGGTTCCGTCGGGGGGTTGTTCCGCAATGTGCGCGTGTCGTCGCGCGACCCCCGGGCGGAGCCCGGGGCTAACGGGATCACCGATTCAATCACCCGCTTCAGCTCTTCGATCCCGCGCCCCTTCGTGGCCACAATCGGCACGACCGGCACGCCAAGCTGCGCGCTCAGTTTCTCGACGTCGATCGCCAGCCCCTGCGCCTTCGCCGCATCCATCATGTTGAGCGCCACCACCTGCGGAATCTCCGTGTCCGCCACCTGCGAAGCCAGAAACAGATTGCGCATCAGGTTGGTCGCATCGACCACGCACACGACCACATCCGGCGGAACCGCCCCGCGCACATGGCCCATGAGCACATCGATGACGACGCGCTCATCCGGGCTGCTCGCCGCCAGCGAATACGAGCCGGGAAGATCGATTACCTCCGCCTGGCCGCAGGCGAGCTCCAAAGGCCCTGACTTCTTCTCGACCGTCACACCCGGGTAATTCCCCACGCGCTGCCGCGAACCTGTGAGCCGATTGAAGAGCGTCGTCTTCCCTGTGTTGGGATTGCCGATGAGCGCGATCTGCATGACACGAACCGCCTCGTCGTGAGACTTCGGAATGTCTGCAATCGCGCGCGTCATGATATCCAGCGCCCATCACTTGAAACGCGGAGGGCCGCGGAGGGCCGCGGAGTGGTCAACGAATTGAGTGATCGATCAATCAGCATGACTTGCGATCGGACACGAGCTGTGGTTTCGGACCATGCCCACTTTTTCCCTCCGCGGTTCTCCGCGGCCCTCCGCGTTGAATCTCAGGACACTTCGATGGCCTGTGCTTCCGATCTTCGGATCGAGATGCGCCCCACCGAACTGTCGATTGTCATAGGATCGCCAAGGGGCGCCACGCCCACGACTACGATGCGCGAGCCGGGCAGGAGTCCGAGCGCCATGATCCGCTGTGTCAGGGCCCCCTCGCCGCGAAGCGACGAGATCGATGCCGATTCCCCGACCGACAGCCGGTCAAGCGTGCGATGCAGCGTGGCCACGGCGGCGCCTCCGGACCGCGGCGGCCTGCGATGCGCCATCCTCTTTGTCGCAGCCGCAGCGGCAGATCGTCACCCCGCGAAGCATCGATCGGCAGATCGCCACCTTGCAACCGTCGAAGCGCAGCATCACCGGGCTGGCACTGTTCATCACCTCCACCACCACGCCCTCGCGCAGTCCCATCCGCCGCAGTCGCCGCGAGCAGCCGGCCGGCTCATCGCAGATCGCCAGCACCTCGCCCCGGTTGCCGCGATCGAGTTTGTCGAGAGTCTTGACGAGCATTGTGGCCGACTCGGTTTCCCCGGACTGAGATGCCGGAAACCGTCATGGAGATTAGAACGATTCGAAATTGAGACTCGTTCTCAATTGGAACGTGCCATCCTAGTCGGTCTTGCACCACTGTCAACAGTGCGGAACCCAGTTTCAACCCGAACTCGGCGGGTGCCGTGGCCTGGAGGCGCTTCGCCGAAGGCCACGCGAACGCACGTCGGGTCATCGCATCGAACGCGCTCACCCGCCGCGCACATCGTCCGGTCAAATGATCGGTTCAACTTTGATGAGGACATCCGCCTCGCCCGCGTATGCGCGGGCTGAAGACCATTTCCAATCCGTCGGCCGCTCGACAAGGCCCCGTGTCACCGGGTTCGTGTGTATATATGAGAGCTTCTCGAACAGTTCCTTCTCGGAGACGATATTGCGGTCATATCCGCCGCCGCGCTGCCAGAAGCGTGTCTGCTGCCGCGAGTCAACCAATCTCGTCAGAATCGGCGCGCCGAGCGACTTCCACCGCGAGATGACCGCACGCGCAAAGGGCTCCTTCAACTCCTTCAGGATTGCGGGCACGGGACAGCGCGGCAAGTTGGGAACCAGCATCAGGTGAACATGCTCAGGCATGATCACCCATACAACGAGCCGAAATCGAGCGATGCGCGGCATTCCTTCAGGTGAAGCGCAAAGGCGTCCTTGATCCCATCGAGTCGAAATAAAGGTAGTCGCTGGAAGCAGGAGAATGTCAGGAACCGAACGTACCCGGGTTCCTCATAGCGAACTCGATGGCGCCGAGCAGAAGTTGCCATACACGCAGGATATTCGATGACAACGAGTCTTCGGCACCATCCCGACATGTCTGGCCAAATTGGTGCCGTGGCCGAAACACGGGAACCGTGACCTGATATGGGTGCCGTGGCCTGGAGGCGCTTTGCCGAAGACCACGCGAGCGCGCGGCGGATCATCGCATTGAGCTCGCTCGTCCGCCGCGCGAGCGCATGGCCTTCGCTCCTTCGTCGCTCAGACCATGGCACCCGAAGCATGGCCGTTGCTTCTTCGTCGCTCAGACCAAGCCACCGGCTCATGGGTCGAGACACGTGACTATGGCAGCGTCTCGAAGTTCGCCTCGACAATCGTCCGGTTGCCGTTCTCCGAAATCGCGAGGATCTCGATGTCGTATTCCGTCCCTGGCTGCAGGAACTGCGGCGGCACATCGAGCATGCCCGTCGCGTCCGACACGATGACATCGAAGAAGTGGCCGAGGTCCTCGTTCTCGATGATGATCTGCACGCGCTCCGCTCCGGGCGCATCCCACATCACCACCAGGTTGTTGGGATCGACGATCTCGCCGTCACCCGGCGTGAACGTCGGCGCGGGCAGAAAGTCGTGCGACAACTCAGCCGTGCTTTCGAGGCGCTGGCCTTCCAGTGTCTTGCCGCGGAAGGTGTACACACCCTCGGGGAAGAGATCGAGCACCTCCTCGGGCGAGGGTTCGCCGCTCTCGAAGCGAAGCTCGGTGATGCCCAGCTCCGCGAGCGGGCCCTTGTCCTTGATCTGCAGCAGGTTGCGGTTGTGGGGACTGTACAGATTCACGAACCGCCATTCGTCGTTATCGACGAACACCTGCACGCCCATGTCGTTGTCGGTCGTGTTGAATTCGAAGAAGATGGCTGCTTCCTCGAAGGGTTCAACACCCGCCTTCTCCGCGCGATTCCACGCCGCCGCGACAAGCACCGCGCCGCACCCGGCCGCCAGAATCGCAATCCGTCCAATGTTGACTGCCCTCATGGAACTCCTCCTTTCCGCCCGCGCCGGCCCCGATACCGAAGCCGCACGCCGGCGAGATTGACCAAGTCAACGTAGGAGGATTCGCGCGTGTGATGATTACACGAGGATTACCCGCGGCGGATATTTGCCGCTGCCATCATGGGCCAACTGGATGACGCGGCGTGTGCGCCTCACCCGATCATGCAGGTTCGGACGTGGGCGCGATGCTCGACGATGGTTTTGGCGTCTGACCCGGCGAGCGCCAGATGCCCGAGGATCCGGATCGCTTCGGCTCCAGTTCGTTCAGAATCTGGATCTCGACCTCCTTCGATTCCAGATCGATCGCCGCCTTCGTGCCGTCCTGTGCCTCGGCAGCTTCTTCGACGTGCTTCCCGGCGGAGCGGCGGCGCTTCACGTTGCGGGCTGCGAAGTGGTGCCACCTCTCGCGCAGAGCCGCAGCATCAAGTCGCGAGCCGTCCGCCGCGGCCGCCAGCGGCTTGCCCGCGAACTGCTCGCAATACGAGCCGCGCAACCGCTCGTGCAGATGCACCTCGAATGATTCCGGGTGCACCGCGATCAGATTGAGGTCCCACAGGGTGTGCAGGTCGCTCCGCAGCAGGACCGCGTTGCGCGGCGAGTGCACATCGCCCGCGGGATAGGGCGCGATGTACGCCACTTCCAGGAGGTCACGCGGGCACTTGCCGCTGATGGCGCACTCGCGGTACATGCGCAGGAGCGTGTTGCGCAGCGACGTGGTTCCCCGCCGCACGCGGATGGCCGGCCCCGCCACTTCCACCGGCATCGTGATCTCTTCCACGCCCTTGGTGGGGGCCGGGGTGTATGCCTCGCCCGGGTCGAGATTGTTCGCCCACGCCAGAGCGCCTCCGATTGACTGGCTGATCGCGCTCTCGAGCGTGGGATGCATCGGGTCCATCTGCACCGCGCGATCGAAGAGCGAAGCCCGAACCTCCTGCGGAAACCCGACCGTGTCGCAGATGCCGCGCAGCGTGCGGCACACGGCGCAGTATTTCCGCAAGTCGTCGCCGATGTGCTTCAGGCAGCCGCTCGCGTCCGCCCACGGCAGAGGCAGCAGGAAGAACAGGTCCGGCCGCAGCAGGTACGCCAGGCGGCTGAAGAGCTCCAGCCCGCAGTTGCGGATGCGTCCACCGCGCTCGTTGAGCAACCGCAGCATCTTCTTATCCGCGGCGTCGTTCACCAGCGCGCAGATGATGGCGTCGAGGTCCGATTCAGCCAGCCGCCCCACGCTCGCCGCCATGCGCGTAAACTGCCCTTTGAGCGGCAAGCGCGCGTTGTTGGCGATCTTGTTGATTCTGAACCAGGTCAGATCGCCGAACTCCTTGAACGCTTCGGAGATCAGCACCCGCAGGCGCGGCTGCGGGCGATGCGTGCCCGAGACCGCGGCCTGCGGCTCGCGGCGATCGCGCCCGTCCGCCACATCGGTCAGATAGCCGATCAGTTTCTTGAACGAGGGCGTGCCGAGGAGGTTGGCGTCGCGAGCCGCCCTGCCCAGATCGCGCAGCACCTCGTGCGCGGGATTGCGCTTGAGTTGATCGACGAGTTCCGCGGAGAAGATGTAGCCTGCCATGAGCTGTGTGCCTTTCCCTGCTTCGTGCAGTGCGCGCCGGGCGCGCGCAAACAGAATGCCGATGTCGAGGACGGGCAAAGCGGCGGAGGCCGGCCATGTTGGTCCACAATTCACGCGGGTGGTGTGCAGTCATCAGCCGTGATGAGCTCGCGTGAGCGGTGCAGCCGGGCCTCCGTGCCCACCTGTGTAGGGGAACCTAGCACATCCCACCGCGAAATGACAGCAAAAACACAGAAGATCCCTGCCGCTCTGCCCATCTACTGCCCCGTATGCACCGCGTGCCGCATCAGCGCCGCCTGGCCGATGCTCCAGTTCACCAGCAGGAACAGGCCGTACAGCACGACCAGCGTCTTGAAGTGATTGATGCTCGGCATCTTCAACTGCAGGAAGAGAAACGGCGGCGCGAACAGGCTCGCCGTCCCCAGCAGAATCATCACCCATCGCCCCGCCGACCACGATCCATAGAGCAACAGCCCGCCCAGCATCGGCGCCAGCAGGCCCAACTCCACGTACTTGCCGTACAGAAGCGCAAATTGCGCGCCGAAGAGTATCCCCAGCAGATCCGACTCGACCAGACGGTTCCTCGCCAGCCAGACAACGATCGTCAGCGGCACGCTCGCCAGGATCAGCATCCAGACATTCGGAACCGGCAGCTCGAACGATGCCAGGAGACTCGGCAGCCCCATCACCACGTAGAAACCGCCTATCGCGCCCGCCCCGCCCACCAACCCTAGCCAGTCGCGCACCACCTCGAGCGGCCCGACTATCAACGCCATGGGCGCCGCTAGAATCGCAGCTACCGCCATCGCGGTCGCCAGCGACCGCCACCGCTCCTCCAGGAACAGCCACGTGAAGGGAATGATCGCGAACTGCGGCTTGATCGTTGCCATCCCCAGCGCGATCCCCGCCAGCACCTGACGGGTCCTATCAACCTCCCGCTCACGCGCTCCCAGCCACCACGCCAGCAGTGCCAGGCCGCCCGCAAAAAGCGACACCTGCCCCACCTCGATCAGCCGCGCAGTCCCGGGGAAGATCAGCACAAACGAAGCGCAGATCACCCCCGCGGTGACCGCGATCGACCGCGTGGCGAAGTGCCCTCCCGCCATGCACATCCTGAGCGCCACGAACGAGATCGCCATGGTCCCGACAATGTTCAGGAAGATGATGAGGACCCGCGCCCACGCGAACGGCACACCCGCCAACGCCATGCAGAACGGCCCCAACACCGGCGGGTAATTGAATCGCCCCGCCGGTTCCCTGCCCGTCAGTTCCCTGTACTTTCCTGCGAAGGTTTCGGCATCGTATGGGTTGTCGCCCTGGAGCAGGCACTCGCCCGCCGCGTAGAAACCCTTGAGGTCGCGCATGGCGCGATCGCCCTCACTGAGCGCGGGAACGATCCCGATCCCGATCAGCACCCCCATCGACACGATCAGCACCCCCACCAGCACCCACTTCAGCCGCGTGGATGACACATCGCTGTCGATCATGCCGCGACACTAGCAAGGCAGTCACCCGGCCGCAACCGCACGGTCAAGCCGCGGCAGTGGACACCGCCGACGCGGGTCAGGTCGCGCTGCCAAGCTGCTCCTCATCCCTCTCCATCTCTTCCAGAATCCCCTGCAGCTTCGCGAGCACCCGCGCCCGCGTAGGGCCGATCGATCCGATCCGCATGCCCATCTCCGCCGCGATCGCCTCGTAGTTCGGGGTTCCCTGGTCGAGGAAGAGCAAGGTGACCAGCCGGCGGTCGCGCTCGCTCAGCTTCTCGAGGGCCCGCCGGACCACCTGCTGCTTTTCCCATCGTTCGGTCTGCTCATCGATGGTCTCGCCCTCGGTTTCGAAGACTTCCAGGGGGAATGCTCCATCCCGCCGGTGCCTCTTGATCAGCCGGTAGCACTCCCGCCGCGTGGTCGTGATCAGCCACGCCGAAAGCCTCGTGCGGTCCCGCAGGGTCCTCAGAAACCGGTGCAGCGTGAGAAACACCGACTGGAAGACATCGTCGGCGTCGGCCTCGCTCAGCCCCAGTTGCACGGGGATGGAATAGACCAGCTTGCGATAACGCTCCACCAGGGTCTCCCACGCGGCCGCCACGCCGTCGAGGCACATCTGCACCAGGGCATGATCATCCGAGGCCGTGAGGCTGGTTTGACTGGAGACGGGCTTGAGAGAGGAGGCGATGGCGATCATGATGCGAGTTTCCTCGGCAGAGGGGTTGTACGATCTGGCGGGTCCGACATTGGCGCCGCGTCGATCCGAGGTACGCCTATTAGGCCATGGTCGAACCGGCGTTTGCATGGGGAATCCACCTCGACTATTTCCCGAACAAACTTCTGCAGAATGGCCCGTGCATGCCCGAGCGATCGACCCCGGAAACTTCCCGCCCCAACGCCAGACGGCCCATCGCTGTCCAGCATCGATCCCGGCTGCACCATCTCTATTACCTGCTGGCGGCTTTCGACCTGGTCACGGTGACGCTCAGCCTGTTGCTCATCAACCAGGTGGCGGGGAGTTTCGAGGAGTCGGTTGAAGTGAACGAGCTCTGGGCCGCGCGCCTCAACGACTTCGCCGAGCTCAGCCGCCTTGCCGCGGCCGTCAATGCCCCGGGCAATGATGTGTTCGAATCGCGCGACCCGGCCCGCGAATCCGCGCGGCTCGACGAAGCGCTCGTCGCCTTCGACCGCAAGATCGAAAGTCTCCGCAGTGGATTCGACGACCTTCCCCCCGAGCAATCCGCATCCCTGCTGCCTGCCGTGGCCGAGGTGAATGATGCCATCGGCCGCATGGTCGCCGAGGCGCGCATCATCTTCGAGGCCCTCGCCGCTCAGGACATTCTCCGCGCGGGCGAGCACATGGCGGCGATGGACCGCCAATACTCGGCGGTCAACCTCGCGCTGGCCGAACTCACCGGCCGCGCGCAGCACATTCAGGAGCGCCACCTTGTGTATCTCGCCGGCCGGGCTGCCGCAGTGCGCCGATCCGAATGGCTCATCGCGGGGCTGATCCTCCTTATGATCGTGGGTGTGACCTTCTACGGCCAACGGCTCGCACGGCAGGTGCGCGAGCAGGCGCACATCACCGAAGAACTTGTCGAGCAACGCACCCGCGAGCTGGAGGAATCACACCAGCGCCTTCGCACAGCGGAGCGGCTGGCCTCGATCGGCACGCTGGCTGCGGGCCTCGGCCACGACATGAACAACGTGCTGTTTCCAGTCCGCTGCCGCCTCGATGTCCTCGATCAGGCCGACCTGCCGCCCGACTCGCAGCAAGAACTCCGCTCCGTCCGCGATTCCCTTGACTTCCTTCAGCAGCTCAGCGACGGCCTGCGCCTGCTCTCCGCTGATCCCGAAAGCGAAGCCGAATCAGTGGGCGTCACCGATCTGGGCCCCTGGGCTCGGCAGGTCGAGCCCCTCCTGCGAACCGCCCTGCCAAAGGAAGTCGCGCTGTCGATTGAGGTGCCCCAGGCGCTCGCCCCGATCGCCGTGGCGCCGCACCGGCTCACCCAGGCGATCTTCAATCTTGTTGTGAATGCCGGCGAAGCGATCACCGGACCCGGCCGTGTCCGACTCTACGCCGAGGAAGTTCAGGAGCCGCCGTCCTCCATTCGCGTGGCCGTCACAGATACCGGCCACGGAATGAGCGAGGAGGTCAGGCGGCAGGCGCTCGACCCCTTCTTCACGACCAAGAAGCGCACGCTTTCGACGGGCCTTGGCCTGGCCCTGGTTCAAGGCGTCGCCATCGCCGCCGGCGGATCGGTCGAGATTGAATCCGCGCCCGGCAGGGGAACAACCGTATCAGTCATTCTGCCCTCCGTCTCCGCTCCGCAGGCCGGAACACCCTCCGCGGCGCGGAGCGCCGGCCGCGCCGTCGTTACTCTGTCGGATCAGCGACTTGGATCATTCATCGAGGGAGTGCTCGCCTCGCGAGGCTGGGAGGTTGAGGTCATGCCACCTGAGGCCATCGCACCCCCTCCCGACGATGCTCTGCTCTGGGTCATCGATGCCATCGGCGCAAAGCCGCAGGTCGCCGCGCGATTCCTCGATGAGCGTTCACCGCGCCACATCATCCTGGCCTGCGACGAAGTCGAAGATGAGTGGGACATGCCCGGCGTGATTCCCCTTCGGTCCCAGCGCGGCCTCGCGGGCATTCTTGCGGCGGTCGAAGCCGCCGCCAGCGCGGCTCAGCCGCCCGCAAGGGAGGCTGCCACGCCATGACGATGCGCAAGAAGATCAGGGTCATGTGCGTGGACGATCACGCCTTCCTCGCCGAAGGTCTGCGGACGCGCTTCGGCCTCGAGCCCGATCTGGAGTTCGTCAGGTGGCTCGAAAGCGCCGACCGCGTCGTCGAAGAGGCCCGCGCCGTCAAGCCCGATGTCATCCTGCTCGATATCGAAATGCCGGGACCCGATCCCTTCGAAACCCTCGAGGCCCTGCAGCGGCTCCTGCCCGATGTGCGCGTCATCATGTTCAGCGCCTACATTCGCGACCATTACATCGATGCCGCGGTCTCGCGCGGCGCCTGGGGATACCTTTCCAAGAGCGATTCGCCTGAGACCGTCATCGACGCCGTGCGCAAGGTCGATCGCGGCCAGTTCGCCTTCGGCCCCAAGGTGCTCGAACGCTTCCAGGGCGCTGCCCGGCTCAAGCGCGATCCCGAAGCCGAGCCGCGCACCAAGCTCGATTTGCTCACCCCCCGCGAAAAGCAGGTGCTGCGCCTGATCGGCCAGGGCCTTTCACGCACCGAAATCGCCAGTTCCCTGCACCGCAGCGCCAAGACCATCGACAACTACCGGGCTTCCATCATGGAAAAACTCGAAATCCGCGATCGGGTCGAGCTGGCCCGCTACGCGATTCGCGAGGGGCTGTCGGAGCCGTAGAGCAGTTTCATGCAAAGTGTAACGGCGTGTACTTATCACCCTCCCTCTGAGGGAGGGGGTCAGGGGGTGGGTGCGATCCAAAAGTAGCCCGAGCGCTCAACCCACCCCTCACCCCTCCCTGGAAGGGAGGGGAATCCAGCGGACGCTACGTTTCAATTGAAACCGCTCTAAGCGGTCTTCTGTAAATTTGTTTCGGCAGGAAGAGATTGAGTCGATGAATGAACGACGCTCATCAGGACGTTGGATGAAAGGATTCGTCCATGTCACAAATCTTGTTCGTTCGTCGATTGACG
>Ga0326597_10001948_pt1 | contig 31805 bp, 27 predicted proteins | sample RVTome_12_FD_203789 | JGI IMG/M metagenome (GOLD analysis project Ga0326597, IMG submission 203789) | Soil microbial communities from uranium-contaminated site in the Upper Colorado River Basin, Wyoming, United States - RVT100D185 | ecosystem: Environmental > Terrestrial > Soil > Contaminated >...
CTCGTCAGCCTGCCAGCCATGGCACGCTGATCAGCCCGGCCCATGCCGGAAAGCGACGGTGACCCACCGTCAGCTACACCACGCCTTGGGACACGATCATGCCGAAGGTGAACCGGAACCGTCCACCGCGCTGATCGTGCCCGTCGCCGTATCCCGATGTGCAGGTTTCGGTGGTGAAGGTTGCGGTGATCTCGCGGCCGTCGTCGCATTCCAGGTGCGCATATCCCTTCTGACCCTTGCAATAGGGTATGAGGAACAGCCCGACGATGCGGTTGCTGGCGGGGACGTGTATGATACGCGATCCGCCGATGCACTTGACCCCGGAGTTCTTTCCCTTGACCTCGATGAAGGACTCCCCGACGGCCGGATTGGCATGAACTTCGCCTCTAAAGACCTCGTTGTAGTTGTCGAAGGAGCCGACGACGGGATAGGACGTCGTACAGCCCGCCGCCGCCGCTGCGGCAATCCAGAAGGCTGAGTACCTGGCGGCGATGTGCGGCGCCAGGCGTCTGCACAATCCCTTGGCAGCCCGTAGGCCACCCTTCTCGTCCCCGTGTGGCATGGCCGCTTTTTATATCATTGCGGTTGTATGCGGAGGCTACCTCCTTCCTGGTGCCGCCGCAAGCGCCAATCCGCCGGAAACAGGTCTTGCCGGCCGTCCCGCCATGTGCAACATGCCCGCCGACACGGACATGCTGTTCCGTGATGCCCTGGAACCAATCATGCCCAAGCCTTCCCCCCTCGCGCCCGCCACCATACCCACTCTTCCCCCCATTGCCGGCGTCCGCATGGCCGCCGGTGCCTGCGGCGTGCGCTACAAGGATCGCACCGACTTGCTGCTGGTGGCGCTCGACCCGGGCACGGCGGCGGCCGGGGTGTTCACCCGCTCGCTCACAGCCGCCGCACCGGTAGAATGGTGCCGCCGGTCCATAAAGAGCGGCCGGGCCCGGGCCATCGTGGTCAATTCGGGCAATGCCAATGCCTTCACCGGACGCGCCGGTATCGAGTCGGTGCGGCGCACGGCGGAGGAAGCGGCGCGCATTGCCGGTTGCCCGAAGACGCAGGTGTACATCTGCTCGACCGGGGTCATCGGCGAGCCGCTGGCGGACGACCGCATCCGCGCCGCCCTGCCGGGGCTGCACCGCAAGCTGAGCGCCACGGGCTGGGCCGAGGCCGCCGCCGCCATCATGACCACGGACACCTTCCCCAAGATGGCGACGCGCACCGCCATGATCGACGGAGTGCATGTGACCATCAACGGCATCGTCAAGGGCTCGGGCATGATCGCGCCCGACATGGCAACCATGCTGGGTTATGTGTTCACCGACGCGAACATCAGGGCGCCGGCGTTGCAGACGGCGCTCAAGTCCGCCGTCGACCGGTCGTTCAATTCGATCACCGTGGACAGCGATACCTCCACCAGCGACAGCGTCATCCTGTGCGCGACGGCCAAGGCGAAGCACCGGCCGGTAGCGAGCGCCGCCGACCCGCGGCTGCGCGATTTCCGCCGCCAGCTCGACTCGCTGATGGTGGAGTTGGCCAAGCTGATCGTGCGCGACGGGGAAGGGGCCAGCAAGTTCGTTACCGTCACTATCACCGGCGCGGCCTCGGCGCGGGCGGCGAAGCGTATCGCCTTTGCCGTCGCCAACTCGCCGCTGGTGAAGACCGCGGTGGCCGGGCAGGACGCCAACTGGGGCCGCATCGTCGCCGCCGTCGGCAAGGCGGGCGAAAAGGCCGACCGCGACAGGCTGGTGATCGCCATCGGCGGCCATCCCATCACCGAGGGCGGCAAGGTGCGCCCCGGCTACGACGAGACTCCGGTCGCCGCCCACATGAAGGGGCGGGAGGTGGAGATCTCCGTCGACGTGGGTGTCGGCAAGGGCAGCGCCACGGTGTGGACCTGCGACCTGACCCACCGCTACATCGACATCAATGCCTCATACCGGAGCTGACCCTCTCGGGCTTTCGGCGCTGCCGATCCGAACCGAACGGTTGCTGCTGCGGCCGCTGAGGCCTGATGACGCCGCTGCCGCGGAGCCGCTGGTGGCCGAGCGGGAGGTGGTTGAAACAACGCTGACCATTCCCCATCCCTACCCGGTAGGCGGCGCGGCGGACTGGGTCAGGAGCTCCACCGCCTCGATGGCTGACGGTCGCGCATTGACTCTTGCCGTTGTGCCGCATGGGGGCGCCGGGTTGATCGGCGTTGTTGCCATCGACAGGCGCGAAGAGGCCGAGGGCGAACTCGGCTACTGGCTGGGCCGGCCGTACTGGGGACAAGGCTATATGACCGAGGCTGTCGGCGCCCTGATCGCCCACGGCTTCGCCTGGATGGCGCTACGCAGCGTCATGGCCGCGGTCATGCCGCATAACGTCCGCTCGTTGCGGGTGCTGGAGAAAAACGGGCTTGTCCCCGCAGGCGAGGAGACTCGCCCTGCCCCGGCGCGGGGCGGCGCAGTGGCTATGACGCTGCGCCGGATCACCGCCGCCGCGTGGGCTGCCGCCAACCCGACGTCGACACTGCTGGTTGCCGCGGTGGCGCTGGTGGATGCGGACGGCCGGGTGCTCATCGCCCGCCGCCCCGAGGGCAAGGCCATGGCCGGGCTGTGGGAGTTTCCCGGCGGCAAGGTGCACGATGGCGAAACGCCCGAGGCGGCGCTCATCCGCGAGCTGCAGGAAGAGCTCGGCATCGACACATACGAAAGCTGCCTTGCGCCGCTTTCCTTCGCATCGCACCGCTACGAGACATTCCACCTGCTGATGCCGCTCTATGTCTGCCGCAAGTGGCAGGGCACGCCGGTGGCGAAGGAAGGCCAGACCCTCAAATGGGTGCGTCCGGTGCGTCTCGGCGATTACGATATGCCGCCCGCCGACGTGCCGCTGGTCGCCGCGCTGCGCGACCTTCTGTGACCCTCGATACGCGGGCGTCGACGCGTGCCGGCAGACGCCCTATTTCACCGCCAGCGAGCGGATATAGGCGACCAGATCGTCGATCTCGCGCCGGCCGAGGTTGAAGTTGGGCATGCGCGTGTGCTCGCGCGAAATCCACGCGGCTAGGTCGCTTATGGGCTTGCCGGCCACCGCGGGGAAGGGCGGCGCCATGTCGGCCGCACGGCCGGAGCCCTTGCTGCCGATCACGTGGCAACTGGCGCACCAGGCCTGCGCCAGCGCCGAGCCGCGATAGGCGTCGCCCATCTGCGCCGCCGCCGGGACCGCGCCAGCTAGCAAAAAAGCCACTGCCGGCCCGCTGAGGCCCGTCGCAATCCGCTTCATTCTTGACATGGAACGTCCTCCGTACGCGCCTGCGCAGCGAGAAATACACATTTTAAAAATGGTTGTATTGCCACCGGTCCACAAGGGGGAAGGCGGTGGAGAGGTTGCCTGGACCGCGGTTGCGACTATGCTGCGCACTTCCTGTCGGCCCGCCTGATGCTTCCCGTCGAGTTCCGTCCATGACCCCAGCACTTATCCGATCGAACCCGCGCGGCTGGCTGGTCGTCCTGGTGGCATTCACGGCGCTGAGCTTCTCGTTCTCTTCGCGCAACACTCTGGGCGTGATGATCCCCGGCTGGGAGCAGGAATTCGGCTGGACCCGCAAGTTCCTGTCGTCGGGCGGCGCCGTCATGCTGATGGTGATGGCGTTCCTGTCGCCCATCGCCGGCTCGCTGATCGACCGGTTCGGACCGCGCTGGCTGTTCGCGATCGGGCTTGGCACGTTCGGCGGAACCATGATCCTGACCGGCACGACCATGACCGCGCCGTGGCAGTTCATCGTCGTTTTCTGCATTCTGGGCGGGGTCGGCTACACGCTTGTGGGGTTGCCGCTCACCTCCACCTCCATCGCGCGGCTGTTCGTGACCCATCGCGGGCTTGCCACGTCCATCACCTCGTCGGGGGTGGGGATCGGCCAGCTCCTGCTGGTGCCGCTGTTCGCCGCCGGGATCGCCGCGGTGGGCTGGCGGACGGCCTACATCTTCTTCGGGCTGATCTGCATCGGGCTCGGCTTTGTCGCCTTCCGCATGCTGCGTGACGAGCGGCACGGCGCCGTCCGGCTTTCGGAGCCGCGCGAGCAGGCGGACACCATGCTCGTCAAGGTGGCGCTGCTGGCGCGTGCGCCGACCTTCTGGTTGCTGATCGGGGCGTATACGGTGTGCGGGTTCACCACCGCCGGCATCGTCAAGGTTCACCTGCTGCCCTACGCCGTGTCATGCGGCTATCCGCTGGTGCAAAGCGCGGCCGCGTTCGGCGTTATGGCCGGGTTCAACGTGGTTGGCATGTTGCTGTCCGGCTGGCTGACCGACCGGGTCAACCGCCCGATGCTGCTGGGCGGGGTCTATTTCATCCGTGCCCTCGTGTTTATCCTGCTGGTCTATGTGGGCGCCGACATCTCGCTGCTGTTCCTGTTCGCGGTCATCTTCGGCACGCTGGACTTCGCCACGGTGCCGCCGACGGCGGGCATCGTCGCCACTCATCTGGGGGTGCGTACCATGGGCTTTTCCATGGGGGTGCTGTTCGCCGGCCATTCGGTGGGGGCGGCGGCGGGCGCCTTTCTCGGCGGCTGGTTCTACGATCTCTACGCGCGCTATGACGGGGTGTGGCTGCTGGGGCTCGGCCTTGCCATGGTGGCGGCGGTGCTGTCCTGGTCCATCCGCGAGATCCCGCGCGAGGACCTCGGCCGCGCGCCGGCCGCGGCGGCGGCGTGAAGCAGCCTTACCTTTTTTCCGGTCCCGCCCTGTCGCCGGCGGGGCGTTCCGTGGTGCCCAGCGCGTCAGCCAGCCGGGTCCGTGCGCTGCCGGGGCGCAGGGGCTTCTGCTGTGTCGCGTCGGGCGCCCAGCCGGTCAGGCAGATCACCTCGAACGTGGCCGGAATGCGTCCGTCGGCGCCGGCGTAGAGATCGGCGTAGCGTGCGACGGCCGCGAACAGGGTGGCGCGGCGGGTGAAGCGCCGGTGCCGGCCGGCGACCGCGTTGGTCTCGCCCATGGCACGCAGGTCGCGCATCAGCGCAAACGCATCGGCGTAGGTGACGGTGATGGTGTCGCTGTCCACTACCGGCAGGGCGAAACCGGCCCGCTGCAACAGCGCCCCGGCGTCGCGCACGTCGGCGAAGGGCGAGACGCGGGGCGAGGCGCCGCCTTCCTCCGCCGCCTCTGCCTCCAGCCAGGCACGGCGCAGTTCGCCCAGCGTGTTGCCGCCCAACATGGCGGCGAGGAACAGCCCGTCGGGGCGCAGCACGCGGCGCGCCTGGATCAGCGCGCCGGGCAGGTCGTTCACCCAGTGCAGCGCCAGGCAGGACAGCACCAGATCGAACCTCGCCGGTGCGAAGGGCAGTGCTTCCTCACTGGCCAGCACGTCCGGCCCCGGCGTTTCGCCTGCCGGCAGCGCGCCTTCCACCAGCCACTCGATGCCGCCGCGACCGCGCAGCGTCCGGCGCAGCACCCCGGCGCGGGCGCCGAGGTCGAGTGCGCAGGGGAAGCGGCGGTTGATGTCGTCGAGCCGGTCGGCAAGCCGGTCCGCCACCTCGCGGAACAGGAAGTCGCTGGCGGCGAAACCGGCGGCGGCGCGTTCGCGATGGCGGCGCACCGCGTCGCGGTCGAAGACGCGCATCGCCTCGCTGCCGGGGTCCGTTGGCATGGTCGCGACTATGGCATGGCGGCGGGAGAGGCAAAAGCCCGCGCGGTTGAGTGCCTGTCCCGGCCCGCCTAGAATGCCGAACCGTCACATTTACCCGCGGAAATCAGTAAAATGAGCAAGACCATCGCCGCCCAGGACCTGCACCGCATGCTGGAAGAAGACGACGACGAGCTGGCGCTGCTCGACGTGCGCGAGGAAGGGGTATTCGGGCGCGCCCATCTGCTGTTCGCGGTCAACCTGCCCCTGTCGCGGCTGGAGCTGCGCCTCAACGACCTGCTGCCGTGCAAGGGCGTGCGGATCGTGCTGTGCGACGGCGGCGAGGGGCTCGCGCAACGGGCGGCGGCGAAGCTCGAATCGTTTGGTTACGGCGACGTGGCGGTGCTCGACGGCGGCGTACCGGCGTGGAAGGACGCAGGCTACGAGCTGTTCGGCGGCGTCAACGTGCCGTCCAAGGCATTCGGCGAATTCGTCGAGCACCATTCGGGCACCCCCTCGGTATCGCCGGAAGAGCTCAAGGCCATGATGGACGGCGGCGAGAAGATGGTGGTGCTGGACAGCCGGCCATGGGGCGAATACAGGCGCATGAACATTCCCACCGGCATCGATTGTCCAGGTGCCGAACTGGTCTATCGCGTCAACGAGGTGGTCAGCGATCCCGATACCACCGTGGTGGTCAACTGCGCCGGCCGCACCCGCAGCATCATCGGCGCCCAGTCGCTGATTAATGCCGGCATTCCCAACAAGGTCGTGGCGCTGCGCAACGGCACCATGGGCTGGGCGCTGGCGGGGTTTCACCTCGAAAGCGGCAGCGACAGGCGGTTCCCCGCCGTAAGCCGCGAGGGGCTGGCGAAGGCGAAGGCCGCCGCCGCCGCAGTGGCGCAGCGCTTCGGGGTGAAGACCATCGACGCGGCCGGGCTCAGACGCTGGCGGGGGGAAGCCGGCGCTCGCTCGCTGTTCCTGCTCGACGTGCGCAACCCGGAGGAATACGAGGTCGGCCACGTGCCGGGCTCGCAGTCCGCGCCCGGCGGCCAGCTCGTCCAGGCCACCGATCGCTATGTCGGCGTGCAGCGCTCCCGGCTGGTGCTGATCGACGATACCGGCGTGCGCGCCACGATGACGGCGAGCTGGCTGGTCCAGATGGGCTGGCCCGAGGTGGTCGTGCTCGACGGCGGGCTGGACGGGCCGCTGGAGGTGGGCCAGCCGAAGCCCGTCATTCCCGGCCTCGACGCCGTGAAGGCGGAGGCGATCGATCCGGTGACGCTGAAGTCCATGCGCGACCGCGGTGACGCTACGGTGGTGGATTTTGCCACGAGCCTGGAATACCGCGACGACGGCCATGTGCCCGGCGCCTGGTGGGCCGTGCGCGCGCGGCTCGATGATGCGCTCGACGAACTGCCGGGTAACGGGGCGCTGGTGTTCACCTCGCCAGACGGGGTGCTGGCGCGGCTTGCCGCCGGCGACGCGACGGCGCTGACCGAACGCCCGCTGCGCCTGCTCGAAGGGGGCACGGCGGCGTGGCGCGAGGCGGGTATGCCGCTTTCCACCGGGTTCGAGCACATGACCGGCCCCAATGACGATCTGCAGTACCGTGCCTACGATTACACCGAGAACATCGAGACGCACATGAAGGAATACCTGAGCTGGGAAACCGGGCTGGTCGAGCAGATCGAACGCGACGGCACGGCCCGGTTCCGCCATGTTCCACCATCATGAGCGATGGCGTCGATCATGCGATCCTTGCCATGAGACGGGACTGATGCAGGCGGCGCTGCCGCGGCTGAAGCGCGCCGGGTCGGCGGTGCTCGGCCTGCTGTTGCCGCACCGCTGCCTTGCCTGCGGCACCTCGGTGGAAAGCGCCGGGGCGCTCTGCCCCGACTGCTGGTCGGGGGTGACCTTCATCGCGCCGCCCATTTGCGACTGCTGCGGCTATCCGTTCCCGTATGATGCGGGGGAGGGGGCGCTGTGCGCCGCCTGTTCCGCCCGCCACCCGGTCTACGGGCGGGCGCGCGCCGTCTTCGCCTACGACGAGGCCAGTCGCGGGCCGGTACTGGCCTTCAAGCACGCCGACCGCACGGATGCCGCGCCCGCCTTCGGCGCCTGGCTGAAGCGCGCCGGGAGCGCGCTGCTGGCCGAGGCGGGGCTGGTCGTGCCGGTGCCGCTGCACCGCACCCGCCTGCTGGCGCGGCGCTACAACCAGGCGGCGGAACTGGCCCGGGCGCTCGCCGCCGCCTCGGGCGTGGCGGCTGCGCCGGACCTTCTGGTGCGCACACGGCGCACCCCTTCCCAGGGCGGCCTCAGCGCTACCGGGCGGCGGCGCAACGTGCAGGGCGCGTTCGCCATCCGTCCCGGCATGGAGGGGGCGGCGCGGGGGGCGCGGATCGTGCTGGTGGACGACGTTCTGACCACAGGGGCTACCGCCGAAGCCTGCGCCCGGACGCTCCTGCGTGCCGGCGCCGCGGCGGTGGATGTGCTCACCCTGGCGCGGGTGGTGCGGCCCAACAATTCGTGATCGGGTCCGCCCCTCGTCGCCGGCGGGTCCAGATGCCATATTGGTGCCGACAGTGGTTGCAACAGCGTAGGACCCGTGGCCGTGGCGCATATCCAGATCTACACCAGCATGTTTTGCCCTTACTGCTGGCGGGCGAAGAACCTGCTTACCGGCAAGGGACTCGAGTTCGAGGAAATAGACGTGGACGGCAATCCCGCCCTGCGCCGCAGCATGGCCGAACGGGCCGAGGGGCGCACCACCGTGCCGCAGATCTTCATCGACGGCCGGCCCATCGGCGGGTCCGACGAACTGGCGGCGCTCGACAGTACGGGCGAACTGGACCGGATGCTGCAAGGGGCGGCATAGGGAATTTCGGCTGAGGCCCGGCCGGAACCGGGCAGGGGAGGATGAGATGACCCGGCCCTTCCGCCTCGCCTGCATCCAGGTCAACGCCGGAAACGATCTCTTCGCCAACGTGGCCGCGGCCTCGGCGCTGGCGCGCGATGCGCGCAAGGCGGGGGCCGGGCTGATCGCCTTTCCCGAATGCGTCGCCATGATGGAGATGGGACGGAAGAACGTGCTGGCGAAGGCGGCGCCGGAAGAAGCCCACGCCGCGCTGTCCGGCTTCCGCGCGCTGGCGAGCGAGACCGGGGCGTGGCTGCTGGTGGGTTCGCTCACAGTCGCGCTCGATGGCGAGCGGGTAGCCAACCGGTCGTTCCTGCTAGACCCCGCCGGCAGCATCAGGGCCCGCTACGACAAAATCCATATGTTCGACGTGGACCTCGACGGCGGCGAGTCCTATCGCGAGTCCGCCACCTACCGGCCGGGCGAGGCAGGCTGCGTGGCGGATACGCCGTTCGGCACCCTCGGCATGACCGTGTGCTACGACGTCCGCTTTCCCCAACTCTATCGCGCGCTCGCCAGGGCCGGCGCAACGCTGCTCGCCGTTCCGTCCGCCTTTACCCGGCCGACGGGACGGGCGCACTGGCACGTGCTGCTGCGCGCCCGCGCCATCGAGAACGGAGCCTACGTGTTCGCCCCCGCCCAGTGCGGCGAGCATCCGCACGGCCGGCTGACCTACGGCCATTCATTGATCGTCGATCCGTGGGGCGAGGTGCTGGCCGACGGCGGCGAGGAGCCGGGCTACGTCATCGCCGAGATCGACCCGGCCCGCGTGGCCAAGGCGCGTCGCGCCGTGCCGTCGCTGGACCACGACCGCCCGTGGATGGCGCCGGAGCCTGTCGCCGATCCTGCCGCCAAACGGGCAGGGTAGGATATTTATCCACTTCCGCCCGGCAGAACGCGCGGCGGCGCCGCCGGCGGATCGTTTACCGCGCACAGGCGCTGGACCACGGCCGGACGCGGTTCCTCCACCGTTCCGTGCTCGTAGGCGATTACCGTCAGCCGGCCCGCCACCGCGTCCAGCAATTCGCCCGGGCGCAGCAGGAAGGCCGGGTTGGACGGCCGGCCGAACCGCTCGTTGCCCGTGGCGAAGGTGCGGTAGATCAGCACACCCCCGCATTCCAGCGTGTCGAGGATCGCACGCAGCAGCGGCCGGTGCAGGTAGTTGACCACCACGATCCCGGCAAAGCGTTGCGCGGCCAGCGGCCAGGGCGAGCCGTCTTCCAGGTCGGCGGCGACGGTCTCGATCCCGTCGGCAGCGAGCGCCGCCAGCGCCGTCCCGTCGCGATCGACCGCGGTCACCGGATGGCCGAGGCCATGGAACAGCCGCGTGTGGCGCCCCGACCCGCAGGCAAGGTCGAGCACGCGCCCGCCGGCGCGCACCAGCGGCGCGAAGCGGACGACCCATCCGTCCTGCGCATCCGCCGCGTGGCGTCCGGTCATGGCCCCATCCCCGTTAGTACTTGCTTCACCATGGTTTACTACCATTTAATGGCTGCCAGGGCAGGGTGCTGCCAACCGGTGTTGTTGTCATGATCGTGTACGACCTGCAGTGTCATAAGAACCACGTTTTCGAGGCGTGGTTCGCCAGCAGCGGGGCCTTCGACAGACAGGCGAAAGCCGGTGCCGTCGTGTGCCCTGTGTGCGGCAGCAAGAAGGTATCCAAGGCGCTGATGGCGCCGGCCGTGAGCGGCACCAGGACCCGTGACGACAAGGCGCCGGCGACGGCCGGGGAGGGGCCACCCGATACCGCCCGCGTCGGCATGTACATGAACGCGCTCAAGGAACTGCGCCAGCACGTGGAGCAGAGCTGCGACTACGTGGGCGAGAAGTTTCCGGAAGAGGCGCGCAAGATGCACTATGGCGAGGCCGACAAGCGCAACATCTACGGCGAGGCCAGCGAAACCGAGGCCGAGAAGCTGCGCGACGAGGGTGTCACGTTCGAGCGCATCCCCTGGGCGCCCACCCACGACGCCTGAGTCGCCGCGCGCTTCAGCCGTCGCCTTTCACCGCGAATGCCATATAGTTGACGGCCACGTCGCGGCCGAGCCGCCACTCGTCGCCGATCGGATTGTAGATCAGCCCGGCAAGGTCGGCGATGCGTACCCCGTGCTGGCCGAGCGACGCGGCCAGCTCGGACGGACGCACGAAGCGGTTCCAGTCGTGGGTGCCGCGCGGCAGCCAGCGCAGCACGTATTCCGCTCCGACGATGGCGAACAGGTACGACTTCGGAGTGCGGTTAAGCGTCGCCAGCACCAGCGCGCCGCCCGGCCGGCACACCGCGGCGCAGCCCTGCAGGAACAGCTCCAGGTCGGCCACGTGCTCTACCACCTCGAGCGCGATGACCGCGTCGAAGCGTTCCCCGGCGGCGACCAGGTCCTCCACCGGGACGGCGCGATAGTCGATATGGACGCCGGTATCCGCCGCATGTGCGGCTGCGGTGCGGATGTTCTTTTCCGCCGCGTCGATGCCCCTCACCTGCGCCCCCATGCGCGCCAGCGGCTCGCTGATCAGCCCGCCGCCGCAGCCGACGTCGAGCACCCGTAGCCCGTCGAGCGGACGCAGCGAGCGTGCATCGCGGCCGAAATGGGCGGCCAGCCGGTCCCGCAGGAAGGCGAGGCGCACCGGGTTGAAGCGGTGCAGCGGGCGGAATTTTCCGTCCGGGTTCCACCATTCGGCGGCGATGGCGGCGAAGCGGGCGACTTCGGCATCGTCCACCGTGCCCGCGCTCGTCGCCGCGGTTCCGGTCTCGTTCATCTGCGGTTTTCCGCCTCCGTCCGGCTTGCTTCCGTCGAGTGATATAGAGTATGTATGCGCCCGGCGCACCGGGCGCGGGCCAAGCCCCTGATATTCTTCACGGAAAATTTCCGCTGACGACGCCTCAGGGCGTCCGGGGCGGGAGAGTTGGGATGGCGCGGATTGTCCAGAAATTCGGCGGCACGTCGGTTGCCGACCTTGAGCGTATCCGCAACGCGGCGCTGCGGGTGAAGGCCGAGTTCGACCGGGGCAACCAGGTTGCGGTGGTGGTCTCGGCCATGGCCGGCGCCACGAACCATCTCGTCGACCTGACGGTAAGGATGTCGCCCCTGCATGACGCGCGCGAATACGACACCGTGGTCGCCTCCGGCGAACAGGTGACCTGCGGGCTGATGGCGCTGGCGCTGCAGGCGCATGGCGTCAATGCGCGCTCGTGGCTGGGCTGGCAGATCCCGATCCGCACCGACGGAGCGCACGGCAAGGCGCGCATCGAGGAGATCGAGACCGACGAACTGATCCATCGCATGAACGATGGTCAGGTGCCGGTGGTGGCCGGCTTCCAGGGCCTCGGGCCCGACAACCGCATCACCACGCTCGGACGTGGCGGCTCGGACACCTCGGCGGTGGCGCTGGCAGCGGCGCTGAGCGCCGACCGCTGCGACATTTTCACCGACGTGGACGGGATCTATACGACCGATCCCCGCATCGTTGCGAAGGCACGCAAGCTCGATAAGATCACCTACGAAGAAATGCTGGAGATGGCGTCGCAGGGCGCCAAGGTCCTGCAGACCCGCTCCGTCGAGTTGGCGATGAACCACGGGGTCCGCGTGCAGGTGCTGTCCAGCTTCGTGAACGCTCCCGGAACCCTGGTCGTCGACGAGGATGAGATCGTGGAAAAGGAAATCGTCAGCGGAATTGCCTACAGCCGGGACGAAGCCAAGCTTACCCTGGTGAAGGTGCCCGATCGGCCGGGTGTGGCCGCCGCAATCTTCGGGCCCCTGTCGGATGCCAACGTCAACGTCGACATGATCGTCCAGAACATCTCCGAGGATGGCCGCGCCACCGACCTGACGTTCACGGTTACCAAGGCCGATTTCGAGCGCGCCAAGAAAATTCTGGAGGACGCGCGTGCATCGCTCGGTTATGACCGGCTGGTCTCCGACCCCGCAGTGGTCAAGATCTCGGTTATCGGCGTCGGCATGCGCAGCCACGCTGGCGTGGCGCAACGCATGTTCACGGCGCTGGGCGAAAAGGGCATCAACATCCAGGTCATATCGACCTCGGAAATCAAGGTCAGCGTGCTGATCGCCGAGGACTACACCGAGCTCGCCCTGCGCGCGCTCCACACCGCGTACGGGCTGGACGCGGCATAATCATGAAAAAATCTTCCGGGAGGGGAATCACTCACAACCGGGCTGCGCGCTTCCGCGCGGCGCCGGTGGAAGACGGAAGATGGCGGAGCTCGATACCTCCGGCCTGAGGCGCCTGCTGCGCCGCGTGCGCAATGCGATGTCCGGACATGGCAGCGCGCAGGCACGTCTCGACGAGCTGGTGAAGGTCATCGCCGCCGAGATGGTGGCCGAGGTGTGCACGGTCTACGTGATGCGCGCCGGCGAGGTGCTGGAGCTGTTCGCCACGCAGGGCCTCAATCCCAGCGCCGTTCACCTCACCCGGCTGCGTGTCGGTGAAGGGCTGGTCGGCACGATCGCCGCTCAGGCGCGGATGCTCAACCTCGCAGACGCGCAGGCGCACCCGGCCTTCGCCTACCGGCCGGAAACGGGCGAGGAGATCTACCACTCCTTTCTCGGCGTGCCGGTTGTGCGCGGCGGCCGGGTGCGCGGCGTGCTCGCCATCCAGAACAAGACCATGCGCCACTACTCCGAGGAGGAGGTAGAGGCCCTTGAGATGATCGCCGTGGTGATCGCCGAGCTGATTGCCGGCGGCGATCTGGTCAGCCGCGACGAGAACGTACCCGCCCAGGGCAACGTGATTCTCCCGTTCAGGCTGACCGGCATCAGAATCAACGGGGGGTTGGCCATCGGCGAGGCGGTCCTGCACCAGCCACGCGTGACGATCACCCATATGTTCTCCGACGATCCGGATGCCGAGGATGCCCGGCTGGTCACTGCCTTCGCCGCCATGCACAGCGCGCTCGACGATCTTCTGTCGGCGAGCGAACTGGCGGACGGCGGAGAACACCGCGACGTGCTGGAAACGTTCCGCCTGGTGGCCGAGGACGCGGGCTGGCTACGCCGGCTGCGCGAGGCCATTTCCGGCGGGCTCACCGCCGAGGCGGCGGTGCAGAAGGTGCAGGACGACATGCGTGCGCGCATGAGCCTCGCGGCCGATCCCTATATCCGCGAACGCCTGTACGATTTCGACGATCTGGCCAACCGCCTGCAGCGCCATCTGGCCGGCGAGCCGCGTACGGCCGCCTACGCGGACCTGCCGGACGACGTTGTTCTGATCGCCCGCTCCATGGGCCCGGCTGAGCTGCTCGATTACGAGCCACGGCGGTTGCGCGCCCTGCTGCTCGAGGAAGGCTCGGCTACCTCGCACGTCGCCATCGTCGCCCGGGCGCTGGACATTCCCGTGGTCGGGCGGATAACCGACCTGCTGACACGCATCGATCCGCTCGATCCGATGATCGTCGACGGCGACAACGGCCATGTGTTCGTGCGCCCCGGCGAGGATATTCAGCAGTCGGTGGCGGAGGCCATGCAGCTCAAGGAGGAACGGCGCGCCGTCTATGCCGCCATGCGCGACGCGCCATCGGTGACGCGAGACGGCGTGCGCGTCTCGCTCAACCTCAATGCCGGGCTGTTGCTCGACGTCAACCAGCTCGACGAGGCCGGCGCCGATGGCATCGGGCTGTTCCGCACCGAGATTCCGTTTATGGTGCGCTCTACCTTTCCCAGCGTCGAGGCGCAGACGGAGCTCTATTCGACTGTTCTCGATCGCGCGGGCAACCGGCGGGTGATGTTCCGCACGCTGGATATTGGGGGCGACAAGCAACTCCCCTATTTTCACGAAAGCGTCGACCAGAACCCGACCATGGGCTGGCGCGCCATCCGCGTCGCGCTGGACCGGCCCGCCATGCTGCGCCACCAGCTTCGCGCGCTGATTCACGCCGCGCGCGGGCGCGAGCTTTCCGTAATGTTTCCCATGATCAGCGAAATTGCGGAGCTCGACGCCGCCCGTGCCATCCTCGGCAAGGAGCTGGCGCGCCTGCACGGCGCCGGCGATGTCATGCCCGAGCGGGTGTGCGTCGGCGTGATGTTGGAAGTGCCGAGCCTGATGTGGCAACTCGATACGCTGCTGAAGCGGGTGGATTTCCTGTCGGTGGGCAGCAACGATCTGTTCCAGTTCCTGTTCGCGGCCGACCGGGGCAATCCGCGCGTCGCCCAGCGTTACGACGTGCTCAATCCAGGGCTGCTGTCGCTGCTCCGCGGGCTGGCGCGGAAATGCGAAGCGGCCGAGGTGCCGCTGTCCCTGTGCGGCGAGATGGCGGGCAACCCGCTCGAGGCCATGACGCTGGTCGGCCTCGGATTCCGTACCATTTCCATGCCGCCGAGCCGGGTCGGCGCCGTGCGCGCCATGGTCCGGTCGCTGGATACTGGCGCTCTTTCCGCCTACTTGGATACGCTGATGGGGGCGACCGATCACAGCCTGCGCCGGAAGCTCGGCGCCTATGCCCGTGACCACGGCGTCGTGGCGGAGGAGTTTTAGGGCGCGATCCGGTCGGTCGGCGACCGACCTTTCGCCAAGAGACCATTGATTTGGCTGGCTCTTTATTGGTACTAACCACACCTGACGCCCGACTGAAGGGCGAAATGGACGGGCCGGTGGCCGCCGCGCCGGACGGCGGTACGGCTTTTTCCGTCGCGCAATCGAGACCGGCGGGCGTAGGCCCGGCCGACCGGGCGGAAGGATCAAGCGGTGGCAAGGACGGATATTCAGGGCGACCGCGCAGTTCAGGACGATGACGGCCGCGCGGTGGAATTCGGAGCGGCTCTGCGCCAGACGCGGCTGACCTACGGGCGCGACCTCGCCGACGTGGCAAATCAGCTGCGCATCCGTCAGGTCTACCTGCAGGCCATCGAGGAAGGGCGTTTCGAGGCCCTGCCCGGCGCCACCTACGCCATCGGATTCGTGCGCGCCTATGCCGACTATCTCGGGCTCGACGAGAACGAGGTGGTCAAGCGCTACAAGGAGTTACGTGGCGGCGTCAATGCCCAGACCAACCTGGTGCCGCCGGCACCGGTGGCGGAAGGCCGGTTGCCGGCGGGCCCGGTACTGCTGTTCGCCGTAATCCTCGCCGCCGCCGCCTATGGCGGCTGGTATTACCTGTCCCTCGAGGGCCGCGATCCGGGCGAAGTGGTTGCCGCGCTGCCCGCGCGTATCGCCCAGATGGTCGGCATGAAGCCCGACGAGCCGGTGGCGCCGCCGGAGCCGGCGCCGGCGCCGACGGCCGCTTCACCGGCGCCGGCCGTTCCCGCCGCCGAAGCCCCGGCGGAAAAACCTGCCATCATGCCGGCGGAAACAGCGGTTGAAAAACCGGCCGAGACAGCTGTCACGACGATCCCGGCCGAGCCGGCGCCCGCCGTTGAGTCCGTGTCGCCCGCACCGGAACAGCCGGCGACGCCCGCGGCGATCGCCCCGGTCCCGCCGGCCCGGGCGCCGGAACCCGCCTCGCCCTCCCCGGTAACGGAAACGACGGCCGTTCCGGCCCCGGCCGAGACCGCCCCGACCGCGGCCGAGACTGCCGCGGTCCCGCGGCAGCAGGCTGTTGCGCCCGCCGCGGCCGGCGCATCCGGGTCGTCGACGTCGCCCGCCGCCGGCGCTCCGCCCCAGGCGCCCGAGCCATCCGCCCAGGCCGCGCAGCCGGTGGACAGCCGTGTGGTCCTGCGCGCAAACGCGTCGAGTTGGATCGAAATCCGCAATGCCGAGGAGCGCCGCGTGTTCTCGCGTCTGCTGCGCCGGGGCGAGACCTATCCGGTGCCGTTGACCCCGGGTTTGACCCTCACCACCGGCAATGCGGGCGGGCTCGACGTGGTGGTGGATGGCAAGACCCTGCCGCCGCTCGGCAAGCCCGGCGACGTGCGCCGCGACGTGGCACTCGACGCCGAGATGCTGATCAAGAACGTCGGGCGCACCCGGTAGCGGCGGTCAGGATCGTGTCCGGTCTTCAGCCCGTCCGCGGAACGCGCGATATCCTGCCCGAGGAGTGCAGGCGGTTCCGCCACGTGGCGGAATGCGGTCGCCTCGCGGCCGAGCGTTTCGGTTACGAGGAGATGGCAACTCCCATCTTCGAGTTTTCCGAGGTGTTCAAGCGCACGCTGGGCGATACCTCGGACATCGTCACCAAGGAGATGTACAGCTTCGTCGACAAGGGTGGCGACGAGGTGACCCTGCGTCCCGAAGGTACGGCCGGGGTGGCGCGGGCCCTGATTTCCGGCGGTCTGGCGAAGGACCTGCCGCTGAAGCTCTTCTACCAGGGGCCCATGTTCCGCTATGAGCGGCCGCAGAAGGGGCGCTTTCGCCAATTTCACCAGATCGGCGTCGAACTCCTGGGCGTCGCCGAGCCCGTGGGGGACGTGGAGATCATGGCGCTTGGCGCCGCGGTGATCGAGGCGCTCGGCGCGCTAGATCGCACCACGCTCGAGCTCAACACCCTGGGCAACACGTCGAGCCGCGCCGCCTACCGCACCGCGCTGGTAGAATATCTTTCCGACCACCATGCGCATCTGTCGGAAGACAGCCGCATGCGGCTGGATCGCAATCCGTTGCGCATTCTCGATTCCAAGGACGAAGGCGACCGCCGCATCATCGCCGACGCGCCTGATTTCGCCGCCAGCCTGGATGCCGAATCGATCGACTTCTTTGCCGCCGTGCGGGCCGGTCTGGATGCGCTCGGGATCGCGTACGCGCTCAACACCCGGCTGGTGCGCGGGCTCGACTACTACTGCCATACCGCCTTCGAGTTCACCACCGACGCGCTGGGCGCCCAGGGCACGGTGCTGGCCGGCGGGCGCTATGACGGGCTGGTGCATCAGATGGGCGGGCCGGTCACACCGGGTGTGGGATGGGCCGCCGGTATCGAGCGTCTTGCCATGCTGGTCGAGGCCGTTCCACCGCCGCCGCGCCCCGTCGCGGTTATTCCGGTGGCGGGCGAGGCGGACGGCGAGGCAATAAAGCTGGCCCACCGGCTGCGCTGCGCCGGGTTTAACGTGGAGATCGGGTATCGCGGCAATCTCAGCCGCCGGCTCAAGCGGGCGAACCGGCTCAACGCGCGCGCCGCCCTGATCCTCGGTCCCGACGAAATCGCCCGCGGCGCCGTTACCGTTCGCGACCTGGATACGGGCGCACAGCAGGAAGTTCCGCTCACCGGCGTCGAGCAAGACCTCGCGCCCTACCGGTAGCGACCCGATGAACGATCGGCCCCTCAGCCCCCGGCTGGTGGTGGTCGGGGCGAATTTCCATTCCAGCCCGGCGGCCCTGCGCGACCGTCTCTACGTGGCGGAATCCGATCAGCCGGCGCTGCTCGCCCGCCTGCGCGCCGCCGGGCTGGCCGAGGCGCTGGTGCTTGCCACCTGCGACCGGGTCGAGGTGGCGGCGGTGGCCGGCGACGTCGAGAGCGCCGAGGAGCTGATTCTGGATGTGCTGGCCGGCCATAGCGGAGTAGCGCGGGTCGATCTCGATGGTGCCACCGTCAGTTTCGAGGACCGCGCCGCCGTACGGCACCTGTTCGCCGTTGCCGCGTCGCTCGAGTCCATGATCACCGGAGAGCCCCAGGTGCTCGGCCAGGTGAAGGAGAGCCATCGCGCCGCCCATGCCGCCGGCACCTGCGGCCCGGTGCTCGGCGCCGTGCTCGACGCTGCCTATCGCACGGCGAAGCGGGTGCGCAGCGAGACCTGCATCGGCGAACGGCCGGTCAGCATCGCCGCCTCGGCCGAACGGCTGGCGCGTAACGTGCACGGCGACCTGGCCGAGTGCGCCGGGCTATTGGTGGGCGATGGCGATATGGGCGAGACGATTGCCGACTACCTGCGCCAGGCGGGGCTGGGCGCGCTTACCGTTACCGCACGATTGCCGGCGCGGGCAGAGATGCTGGCCCACCGGCTGGGCTGCAATCATGCGCCGCTGGACGAGATGCCCCGGCTGCTGGTGGGCGCCGACGTGGTGATCTCGGCCCTCGCCACCGGCCGCCGTGTGCTGACCCGCGAGGCGGTGTCGGCGGCATTGGCGGTGCGGCGACGAAAGCCCATATTCCTGATCGATGTGGCTGTGCCGGGAGACATCGAGCCGGCGGTGAACGAGCTCGACGGCGCCTTCGTCTATGACGTGGACGACCTGGAAACGGTGGCCAACGAGGGCCGCGCGGAGCGCGAGGAGGCGGCGGCGGAAGCGTTCGCCATCGTCGAGCAGGAGGTCGAGGCGTATTCCCGCGAGCGGGCGGGGCGCCAGGCGGCCCCGGCAGTGGCAAGGCTGCGCGCCCGCTTCGAGGCGGAGCGCGCGGCGGCGCTCGCCGATGCCGCGGGCGACGCCGAGAAGGCCACGCGGCTTCTGATCAACCGTCTGCTGCACGATCCGTCGGCGGCGCTGCGCGCGCTGGCCGAGGAAAAGGCGGCGGACGAGCAGGCGGCCGAACGCCTCCTGGACCGGCTTTTCGGTCTCGGGCGCGACGACGGCGAGGAGAACGGGCGTTGAATTTCGAGGAAAAGCTGAACCGGCTGGTGGCGCGCCGCGACGAGCTGGCCCAGCTCATGAACGAGGCGTCGGGCACGGATCCGCAGGATTTCGTACGCATGTCCAAGGAGTACGCCGAACTGGCGCCGGTGGTCGGCTGCATCGAGGATCTGCACAAGCTGAAGGCCGAAATCGCCGATCTGGAGGCCATGGCCGGCGACCGTTCGAGCGATGCCGAGATGCGCGCGCTGGCGGAGGAAGAGTACCGCGCGGCGCGCTCGCGGCTGCCGGAGCTCGAACGCAGGCTCAACGTCATGCTGCTGCCGAGGGATGCGGCCGACGAGGGCAACGCCATCCTCGAGGTGCGCGCCGGCACCGGCGGCGAGGAAGCGGCGCTGTTCGCCGCCGATCTGTTCCGCATGTACCAGCGCTATGCCGCCGCTCGCGGCTGGCGTTTCGAGCCCCTGCACCTGGCGGAGACCGAAATCGGCGGAATGAAGGAGGCCATCGCCGAGATTTCCGGCAAGGGCGCCTTCGCCCGACTTAAGTTCGAATCCGGCGTCCACCGGGTACAGCGCGTGCCCGAGACCGAGGCGGGCGGACGCATCCATACTTCGGCCGCCACCGTCGCCGTCTTGCCCGAAGCCGAGGACGTTGACGTGGACATCGACGAAAAGGACCTGCGCGTCGATGTGTTCCGCGCCCAGGGTGCCGGCGGCCAGCATGTCAACAAGACGGAAAGCGCGGTACGCGTTACCCATATGCCCAGCGGAATCGTGGTGGTGCAGCAGGACGAGAAGTCGCAGCACAAGAACCGGGCGCGCGCCATGAAGATCCTGCGCGCGCGGCTCTACGAGGAACAGCGTCGGAAACTGGCGGCCGAGCGCGCCGCGTCGCGCAAGAGCCAGGTGGGATCGGGCGACCGGTCGGAGCGCATCCGCACCTATAACTTTCCCCAGGGCCGGGTCACCGATCACCGGATCGGCCTGACGTTGCACAAGCTGGATCGGGTCCTGGAAGGGGTGGCACTGGACGAGATCGTCGATGCGCTGGTGGCCGAGGACGAGGCCAGCCGTCTGGCGGAAATCGCGTGAGATGACGTCTGCGCCGACCATGGCGACCGCCGCCGCGGCCCTCGACGCCGCGTCCCGCACGCTGGCGGCGGCGGGGGTGGAGAACGCGCGGCGCGAAGCGCGGCTGCTTCTGGCCCACACGCTGGGTGTTGGCCCGGCGGCGCTGATCGCCGAGCCTGCGCGTCGGCTCGATCCGGAGGTCGAGGCGCGGTTCGCGGCCCTGGTGGCGCGCCGGGCAAGGCGCGAACCATTTTCGCATCTGGTCGGCGTGCGCGAGTTCTGGAGCCTCGACTTCGCGGTGAACTCCGACGTGCTCGATCCGCGGCCGGACAGCGAAACCCTGGTGCAGACGGCGCTCGATCTGTTTCCCGACGGCGATGCGCCGCTCGACGTGCTCGATCTCGGTACCGGCAGTGGCTGTCTGTTGCTCTCGTTGCTGGCGGAACGGAAAGGCGCGCGCGGGCTGGGCATCGACATCAGCGCCCCGGCGCTGCGCGTCGCCGCGGTCAACGCAGTGCGGCTCGGCCTCGCGGCGCGCGCCACGTTCCGCAAGGGCGACTGGGGCGACGGGCTGGATGCGACGTTCGACCTGATCCTGTGCAATCCGCCCTACATCGCCCGGGGCGCCATCGACTCGCTGGAACCGGAAGTGGCGCGCTTCGACCCGCTCGCTGCGCTCGACGGTGGAGTCGACGGCTATGACGCCTACCGTGCGCTGGCGCCGCATCTCGCCCGTCTTCTCTCCCCGCGCGGTGTCGCCGTGATCGAGGCGGGGGATGGGCAAGCTACGGAAATCAATAGGATATTTCGCATCTCCGGATTGCCGGTTGCAGATGTTCGTCGCGACCTCGCGGGGCGGGAGCGATGCATTGTTTTGCGCGTTCACTAAGCCTTAAAAAAAAGGTTGGAAAGCTGGTGCAACACCACTAGGGTATGGGCGGGCGCTAGAGAAAAGCCATCGGCTTCTGGCCCATAGTCCCGGATAAAGACTGCGCAAGCAGGTCTCGGACAGCCGCAGGGCGGCCGCCATTTATAGCGCGGGCGAAAGCGGTCGCGACCGGCAGATGCCGGGTCGCCCAAAGGGAAGTTTGTGACAACGAAAAACGGTAAGGCGTAATGAGACCAGGTTCGAACCCTCGTCGGATGAGGGGTCGCAGCAATGGGCCCCGCCGCAATGGGCCGGGGCGTGCGCAGCATTTCGAGAGCAACGGTCCGGACATCAAAGTCCGCGGCAGTGCCCAGCAGGTGGTCGAAAAGTACCTCACGCTGGCACGTGAAGCGGCGACCGCGGGCGATCCCGTGATGGCGGAAAACTATTACCAGCACGCCGAGCACTATTACCGCATTCAGGCGGGCGACCGTGATCGCACCCAGCGGCAGGCCCCGTCCGGTCCCAACGGCGATGGTTCCGTGGAAGCGGATGGCGAGGAGGCCGAAGTGATCCAGACGGGACGCGAGAGCCAGCCCGCCGAGATCGTCGCCCGGGTGCAGGAGCGCGTAGCCGCCGACAGCGAGCCGCAGCCCACTTGACCACCGACTGCGGCGCCCTCGGGTTCCCGCCCAGTGCATTAAACGAACCTTGACGCGGGGCCTTTCGGGTTCGGTGCGGACTGGTTTCCCGGCCTTTTCGCGGGTCGGCAAACCCTTGCCGATCCGCCCTTCGCTTGCCATATACCGCTATGCGGGATGCCGACGGGTCCCGCCGCGTTCGCCCGCCTTTTGGGGGCCGTCCGGCGCAATGTCTCTTAGGGGAGTTGCACGAAGATGCAATTTGAAAAGTTTTCGGAACGCTCGCGCGGCTTCATCCAGTCGGCGCAGGCGCTCGCCATCGGCAGCAATCACCAGCGCCTCACGCCTGAGCACGTGCTGAAGGTGCTCCTCGACGACAGGGAAGGCCTCTGCGCCAATCTGATCCGTGAAGCCGGCGGCGATCCGGCGCGGGCCGCCAGGGCGGTCGAGGCGGGACTCGCCAGAATTCCCAAGGTGGAAGGCAGCGGCGCCGGTCAGATCTATCTGGCACCCGAGACCGCGCGGCTGTTCGATTCCGCCGAGAAGATCTCCGAAAAGGCCGGCGACAGCTTCGTCACCGTCGAACGAATCCTGCAGGCCCTTGCCATGGCGGCCGGCACGCCGGCGGCCAAGGTGCTGGGCGATGCGGGCGTTACCCCGCAGAATCTGGAAAAGGCCATCCAGGACATGCGCAAGGGCCGCACCGCCGCGAGCGCGACGGCCGAGGATTCCTACGATGCGCTGAAGAAGTACGCCATCGACCTGACCGAGCGCGCGCGCGCCGGCAAGCTCGATCCCGTCATCGGCCGTGACGACGAAATCCGCCGTACCATCCAGGTGCTGGCGCGGCGTACCAAGAACAATCCGGTGCTGATCGGCGAGCCGGGCGTCGGCAAGACCGCCATCGTCGAGGGGCTGGCCCAGCGCATCGTCAACGGTGACGTACCGGAAGGGCTGCGCCAGAAGCGTCTGATGATGATGGACCTCGGAGCCCTGATCGCCGGATCGAAATTCCGCGGCGAGTTCGAGGAACGCCTCAAGGCCGTGCTGCAGGAGGTGAGCGCCTGCGCGGGCGAGATCATCCTGTTCATCGACGAGTTGCACACGCTGGTCGGCGCCGGCGCCGCGGAAGGGGCGATGGACGCCTCGAACATGCTCAAGCCGGCGCTGGCGCGGGGCGAACTGCACTGCATCGGCGCCACCACGCTCGACGAATACCGCAAGCACGTCGAAAAGGACGCGGCGCTGGCGCGGCGCTTCCAGCCGGTCTTCGTGTCCGAGCCTACGCTGGAGGACACCATTTCGATCCTGCGCGGGCTGAAGGAAAAGTACGAGCTGCACCACGGGGTGCGCATCACCGACGGTGCCATTGTCGCCGCAGCGACGCTTTCCAACCGCTACATCGCCGACCGCTTTCTGCCCGACAAGGCCATCGACCTGGTGGACGAGGCGGCCTCGCGGCTGCGCATGGAGGTGGATTCCAAGCCCGAGGAGATCGACGAGCTAGACCGTCGCATCATCCAGCTCAAGATCGAGCGCGAGGCGCTGAAGAAGGAGACCGACGAGGCCTCGAAGGATCGCCTTGCGCGGCTGGAGACGGAACTGGGCGGGCTGGAAGGCAAGTCGGCGGAACTGACCAAGGTCTGGCAGGCGGAGAAGGAGAACATCGTCTGCGCCCAGAAGCTCAAGGAGGAGCTGGACCACGCCCGGCTCGAGCTGGAGCAGGTGCAGCGCAGGGGCGATCTTACCCGCGCGGGCGAGCTGGCTTACGGCATCATCCCCGACCTGGAACGCCGCATGAAGGCAGCGGAGTCCGGCGAGGGCAACCGCATGCTGCAGCAGGAAGTTACCGACGGCGATATTGCCTCGGTGGTGTCGCGCTGGACGGGCATTCCGGTAGACAAGATGCTGGAAGGCGAGCGCGAGAAGCTGCTCGGGATGGAAGAGGCTCTCGGCCGCCGGGTGGTCGGCCAGAAGGAGGCCATCGTGGCAGTGTCGAACGCGGTGCGCCGCGCCCGCGCCGGGCTGCAGGATCCCAACCGGCCCATCGGTTCGTTCATGTTCCTCGGTCCCACGGGCGTGGGCAAGACCGAACTGACCAAGGCGCTGGCCGCGTTCCTGTTCGACGACGAGACGGCGATGATCCGCCTCGACATGTCGGAATACATGGAGAAGCACTCGGTGGCGCGGCTGATCGGTGCCCCGCCGGGCTATGTGGGCTACGAGGAGGGCGGGGCGCTCAGCGAGGCGGTACGCCGCCGGCCCTACCAGGTGGTGCTGTTCGACGAGGTGGAGAAGGCGCACCCGGACGTGTTCAACATCCTGCTTCAGGTGCTCGACGACGGCCGGCTGACCGACGGGCACGGGCGCACGGTGGATTTCCGCAACACGCTGATCGTGCTGACCTCGAACCTGGGGAGCGATATCCTCGCGGCCGTTCCCGAGGGCCACGATTCGGCCGAGGTGCGCGAGCAGGTGATGGAGGTGGTGCGCGCCTCCTTCCGCCCCGAATTCCTCAACCGGGTGGACGAAATTCTGCTGTTCCACCGCCTCGCGCGCGAGCACATGGCGGGTATCGTCGATATCCAGCTTGCCCGGCTGCGTCGTATGCTGGCCGACCGCAAGATCACGCTCGACATCGACAAGGCGGGGCGCGAGTGGCTGGCCGAAGCGGGGTACGACCCGGTCTATGGCGCGCGGCCGCTCAAGCGGGCGATCCAGAACCACCTGCAGAACCCGTTGGCCACCAGGCTGCTCGAAGGGAACATCCGCGACGGCGAGACGGTGCACGTCACCGCCGGTGAAGGCGGGCTGGTCATCAACGGCGTCAAGGCCGAGGCTGCCTGAACGAAACAGGGGCGGGGTTCGACTCCGCCCCTGTGCCGGTCAAATCCGGCCTTTTGCGACGTCTCAGCGGGTCAGGGCCTCGCCGACGCGGGTTTCCGGGTCCGTTCCGGCGAGGCGCGTCCGTACCTCGCCCACCACCGCGTGGAAGCGGGCCAGTTCGGTGCCCGTAAGCCTCGGGCCCACCGGGAACTTGACCTTGAGCGGATTGGTCTGCCTGCCGTTCGCCAGCATTTCGTAATGCAGGTGCGGTCCGGTGGACCGCCCGGTGGTGCCGACATAGCCGATCACCTGCCCCTGTTTCACGCGCGCGCCGACCCGTATGCCCCGGCCGAAACGCGACATGTGCGCGTAGGCGGTGGCGTGGCTGCTGTTGTGGCGGATGCGCACGTAATTGCCATAGGCGCCATTACGGCCCGCCATCTCGATAGTGCCGTTGCCGGCGGCGTAGATAGGCGTTCCGGTCGGCGCTGCGAAGTCGAGCCCACGGTGCATCTTGGTGTAGCCGAGGATCGGATGGCGCCGCTTGCCGTATCCGGATGACAGCCGGGCGCCATCGATGGGGGTGCGCAGCAGAGCCTTGCGTACGCTCCGGCCCTCATCGTCGTAATAATCGGCGCCGTGCTTTGGCGTCTCGAAGCGGTAGAGCCGGTGCGACGTACCGCTCAGCGTAAGCTCGGCGTAGAGGATATCGCCATAGGCGACGATGCGGCCGTCCGGTTGCTGGCGACGCTGGATCATGACGTCGAATCGGTCGCCCGGCTGGATGTCGCGCTGGAAGTCCACGTCCCAGGAGAACAGGCGGATCAGCTCGACGATGGTGGATGGCGGCAAGCCAACGGCAGAGGCCGCGGTATAGAGGTTGGCATCGATGGATCTGGCGAGGCGTACCGTGCGCGTGTTCAGCTCACGGTCCACCGCTTCGGCATTGAAACCGTCCTCGGCACGATCGACATGGATGGCCTGCTCTACCGTCGGGTGGAAACGGAAGCCGAGGAACAGGTTCTTCTCGGAATCGTCGGTATCGGGACGGAATGACACGGTAATGCGCTGGCCCGGCCGCAGGTCGCGCGGATTGTAAACCTTGTGCATGGCCACGATGGCGGCATGGGCATCTTCCGGGGGCACGCCTGCGTTGCGCATCAGTTTCATGAAGGTGTCGCCGCGCTTGGCTTGGATCACCTGCTCGATGTCGGAGACGGGCATGGCCGCATCGGCCTCGCCGATCATTTCGGCCGCAATGTCGGCCAGGACCGATCCCTCGGCCTTGCTGTCCAGTTCCGGTCCGGATGTGCGTGCGGCCCTGCCGTCGGTAACGGTGCCGATCAGGGCCCCCAGCCCCATGGCAAGCAGAACCGCCACAGCCGTTCCCTGCACCGCCCTGTAAATGCCCCGACGGGAAGACCGCAACGCCGACCAGATTCGTTGCCGGCGTCCCGTTCTGACCCAGAACAGCCCGGCAACCCCCCACTTTAAGGTTAATGCCGTTGGCAGGATGTTGGAGTGCCGCCGCCATGTCAACGGAAAAGTCTTGCGATTCAATGGATTTACAGCGCCGCGTTCGAGCGCCAGTGCCAAACTCGGCATTAATTCCCCCCATACGCGCATGCGACGGAGCGTCAGTTGACAGCCCCTTCCCCGACGGGGAGATTAACGCCCGGACAAAAACAAACCGTTACCGCGGGGGCCCATGTTCCATTCAGCCGAAGCGTTTTTCCGACCGCGCACCGTCGCTCTGGTCGGAGCATCCGAGACCGGCGGTGCCGGCTGGCCCAAGGCCATCTATGCCAATCTGGAAAGTGCGGGCTTTCCGTCGAAGGTCTATCTCATCAACCCGCGGCGCGACGAGTTGTGGGGCCAGAAGGTCTACCCCGATTTTGCGTCGCTACCCGAGCCGGTGGACCTGGCGCTCACCATCGTGCCGGCGGAGTTCATTCCCGATGTTCTGGCCGACGGGGTAGCGCACGGGCTGAAGTCGGCGCTGATCTTCGCTGCCCGATTCGGCGAAGGTGGCGATGGCGAAGGCGCAAAGCGCGCCGCCGCCATCAAGGCGCTGTGCGACGACAAGGGGCTGGTGGTGTGCGGGCCCAACTGCATGGGCGCCATGTCGCTGCGCGAGAACCTGATCTTCTATCCGTCTACCCGGCTGCGCGGCTTGCGCGCCGGATCCACAGGGGTGGTGTTCCAGTCGGGCGGCACGTTCATGTTCTGGCTGCAGCGCGCCGGGGCACGCGGGCTGGGTTTCACCTACGCGGTATCGAGCGGCAACGAACTCAACCTCGACCTCGCCGATTACATCAACTTCCTGGTGGAGGACGAAAACACGAAAATGATCGCCTGCATGGCGGAAGGCATTCGCCGCGGCGACGCTTTCCTCGCCGCCGCCGAGAAGGCGCTGAAGGCGGAAAAGCCGGTGGTCCTGGTCAAGGTGGGGCGGTCCGCTGCCGGCCAGGAAGCGGCACGCAGCCACACCGGCGCGCTCGCCAGCGACGACGCGGTGTTCGAGGCCGCCTGCCGCAAGGTAGGCGTCACCCGCTGTTATTCCCTCGACGAGATGATCGAGACCTGTCTGGTGTTCGATCAGCGTCGCTGGCCACGCGGCCGGCGCATTGGCTTCGTCGGCTATTCGGGCGGCGGCAAGGGGCTGTTCCTCGACTATTGCGACGACGAGGGCGCGGTGATGGGCAAGCTGTCGCAGGCGACCATGGACCAGATCACGCCTGTCATCGATCCCGGCCTGCCGGCGCAGGTGCCGGTGGATTGTGGTGCCGGCATCGCCGCGCGCCAGAAAGATTACAGCAAGATATGCCAGCTGGTGGCGCGGGACGATGGCATCGACATCATGACCATGCAGGGTCAGCTGCCCATGATCGCCGAGGATCCCGCCGATCCCACCGTCTTTTCAGACGTGCTGGACAGCTGCGACAAGCCGGTGATCGCCCATGTGCGGGTGTCGCAGAACGCCACCGAGGCCGGCGTCGCCTTCCAGGACAAGGCCGGGGTGCCGTTCGTCCAGGGGCTGTCGCAGACGGTGCGGACCATCCGGTTTCTCGCCGATTATGCCGAGCGGCTGCGCCGCGGCGCGCAACCCCTGCCGGCGGCGACGGGTAAGGCGGCCGATCTTGAAGGCACGGCGTTCGACAGGCTGCTGGCAGCCAACGGGCTGACCCCGCCGAAAAGCGCACTCGGCAAGACGCCGGCCGAGGCGGCGAAGGCGGCGGCCGGGGTGGGTTTCCCGGTGGCGCTCAAGATCGTCTCGCCCGAGGCCAGCCACAAGACCGAGGTGGGCGGGGTGAGCCTCAATCTTGCCGACCAGCCGGCGGTCGAGGCCGCGGCCGCGGCCATGGCAGCGCGGCTCAAGGTCCATGATCCGTCGGCGCAGATCGACGGCTTCCTGGCGCAGGAGATGGTCGCCGGCGTCGAGATGATCCTCGGCGTACGCGAGGACGCCCAGTTCGGCCCGTTCATGGTGGTCGGGCTCGGCGGGATTGCGGTCGAGGCCATGCGCGACGTGGCGTTCCGCCTGCTGCCGGTGACGCCCGAGGACGCGCGAGAGATGCTGGACGAACTGCGCGGCAAGGCGCTGCTCGGCGCCTTCCGCGGCCGGCCGGCGCGCGACATAGGTGCGCTGGTCAAGGCCATCTGCGGGCTGTCGGCTATCTTCGCCGATCACCGCGGCCGGCTGAGCGACCTCGAGGTCAATCCGCTGATCGTTCTGGAAGACGGCAAGGGCGTGCGTGCCGTCGACGTGAGGCCCGTCGCGCGCGGATGACCGGCCGCTTGCCGCGGCGGTTGGATAACGATCTGGAGGGAGAGGCGAGCGTCATGGATTTCGAACTGCCTGAAGAGCTGCGCATGCTTAAGGAGACGGTGCGCCGCTTCGTCGATCGCGAGATCATTCCCATCGAGCGCGAGGCCTACGAGGGCCACAAGCTCAAGGCCGAAGTACGCGCCAGGCTGGAGGCCAAGGCGAAGGACTTGGGGCTGTGGCAGTTCGACGTGCCCGAGGAGTATGGCGGGCTCGGCATGGGCATGCTGGCGCGCTGCGTCATCTGGGAGGAGATGGGGCGCACAATCGCAATCCCGACACGTGGCGGCAACATCTTCGGTCCGGCGGTCAGCCCGATCCTCTATTACCTGAACGAGGAGCAGAAGAAGAAGTATCTCTATCCCGTGCTGTCGGGCGAGAAGTGGGGCTGCTTCGCCCAGACCGAGCCGGACGCGGGCGGCGATCCGGGGGGCATGCGGACCACCGCAGTGCGCCAGGGCGATCATTACGTCATCAACGGCTACAAGCGGTTCATCACCGGTGCCGACCGCGCCGACTTCATCCAGGTCATGGCCGCCACCGATCGCGCCAAGGGCTCGCGCGGAGGCATTTCGGCCTTCCTCGTCGATTCCGACACGCCCGGCGTCAAGCTGGTGCGGCCGCAAGAAACCATGATGGACGACCGGCCGTGGGAGATCGCCCTGGAGGACGTGAAGGTGCCGGTCGAAAACCTGATCGGCGAGGAAGGGGACGGTTTCAAGTTCGGCCAGGCGTGGATCACCGCCGGGCGCATGCGCCATGCCGCGCGCGGAGTGGGCGTGGCCGAGCGCTGCATGGAGATGGCCGGTTCATACGCCACCCAGCGCGTTACCTTCGGCAAGCCCCTGGCCGACCGTCAGGCGGTACAGTTCATGATGGTGGATTCGTGGATGGAGTCGAAGATGATTCGCCTGCTGGTCCATGAGACCGCATGGCGCTTCGACCAGGGCCAGGATGTGCGCTACGAATCCTACATGGCCAAGATCGCAGGCGACGAACTTGCCTTCCGGGTGTGCGACAAGGCCATGCAGATCCACGGCGGCATCGGGCTGACCACAGACCTGCCCATCGAGAAGCTGTGGCGCGACAGCCGCTCCATGGTCATTACCGAGGGCCCGCCGGAAATCCTGCGCATGGTTCTGGCCCGCAGGTTCTTCCGCGAATATGGCGGGTAACGGATCGGAGCCGTCTATAAAAAAGAAGGGAGCCCCTTTGCAGAGGCTCCCGAGAGCGGCGAGGCGGGGGAGGCGTCGTTGGGGGGACTATGCCTCGCCGGACGGGTGCGGCCTGTCGTCGCGGTCGACCGGCCCGTTTTCGGGATCTTCGGGATAACGGAACTCGATATGCAGCCCTTGCGTCATTTCGCCGAACCAGCCGACAACCTCCTGGCGCCAGCGCCGGGCCAGTTGCAGTGCGGTGTCGGCGGGGCCGGACGCCGTGGCCGCCGGCGCACCGCCACTGGCGTCTGCAAGCGTTTGCGCAGGCGTCCCGGCGGCCTGGGGGGGCGACGGGCAGTTGAGCACGGCATTCGTAGGTGCAGCGGCGTTCTGCGGCGTTCCCAGCCCGTCCGCATTGGCACCGACCAGGATGCCGCCGATGGCGAGCGTTCCGGCAACCGCACTCCACAATACAATCCGGTTCATCTCGGGATCCTCCTCGGCTTTTTCCTGACAGGAAGGTCGGACGCGGCCGCCTCGCGCGCAAGGCGGATCACCGAATGATCACGGACCGCGGCGGAATGCCCCGGCGTTGTCACAACCGCCGGTCGCCTTTGACAGCGTTTCACCTTTGAGCGAATGTGGATTCAGCAACCGTAGTGCCAGATCAGGGGAGACAGAAATGGCCCTTAAGTCCAAATACGAATGCATCAAGATCGAGCGCGAGAAGGGCGTCACCTTCGTCCTGCTCAACCGCCCGGAAAAGCGTAACGCCATGAGCCCGCAGCTCCATTACGAAATGGACGAGGCGCTCAGGGAACTGGAGACCGATCCCGAGACCGGCTGCGTGGTGATCGGCGGCGCCGGCGGCTATTTCAGCGCCGGCCAGGACCTCAAGGAATTCTTCCGCGCCAACGAGCGTAATCCGCGCGGCCGCAAGGCGGCGGCGGAAGCCGCCAACCGCTGGCGCTGGGAACGGCTCTACAAGTACGACAAGCCGACCATCGCCATGGTGGAAGGCTACTGCGTCGGCGGCGCGTTCATGCAGCTTCTCGCCACCGACTTTGCCGTTGCCGCCGAGGACACGGTGTTCTCGCTCAGCGAGGTGAACTGGGGCATCCTGCCCGGCGCGCTGGTCAGCAAGGTGGTGGCGGACACGGTGCTGCCGCGCCATGCCCTCTACTACTGCTGCCTCGGCGAGCCGTTCGACGGCAAGGAAGCCGCGCGTATCGGCATGATCAACTTCGCCGTGTCGAAGAAGAAGCTGCGCGCCGAGGTGATGAAGCTGGCGGAGAAGCTGATGGCCAAGAGCCCGGCCGTGCTGCGCGCCACCAAGCACGCGGTGCGCCAGGTGCGCACCATGGACTTCGACCAGTCCTACGACTACCTCGCTGCCAAGGGCCAGGCGATCAAGGTCGGCGACGAGCAGGACTCGTACAACACGGGGCTCAAGCAATTCCTCGACGAGAAAAGCTACAAGCCCACCTATAAGCCGTTCAAGCTGAAGGGCGCCGCCGCTTCCGCCAGGAAGCCGGCGACCAAAAAGGCCCCGGCGAAGAAAGCGAAAAAGAAATAAGGCACCGCCGTTTCAAAAAAACGCCCCGCCCGGGAAGTCCCGCGGCGGGGCGTTCTTGTTGCAGGCGGATCATTTCTCGCGCGGCACGGCGCGGATGTCGATGGCGCGCACGCCCCGTCCTTTGGGCAGGACCGCCAGCGGGTTGATCTCCAGCTCGCCCAGATAGGGGCGGTGGTCGAGATAGAACGCCCCGAAGTCGCAGATGGCCCGGAGCAGCGCATCCGTGTCGCATGGCGGCTGGCCGCGGAAGCCGTCGAGCAGCTTTTTCGCGCGCAGGCCACCGATCATGGCGTCGGCATCGGCCATGCTCACCGGCAGCAGACGCACCGCGCTGTCGCGCACCAGTTCCACCAGGATGCCGCCCGCGCCCACCACCAGCACCGGGCCGTAGATGGGATCGTCGTGCGCGCCGACGATCATCTCCACGCCCGACACCATCTCCTGCACCAGGAACCCGGCGATCTCGGCATCCGGCACGGCCCGTTTCACCGAGGCGGTCATGTTCGCCACCGCCTTCTCCACCTCGGCGGCGTCGCGCAAGCCAAGCCTGACCCCGCCCGCCTCGGTCTTGTGCAGCACCTGCGGCGAGACGACCTTGAGCGCTACCGGGAAGCCGATTTCGGCGGCGGCCTTCGCGGCGGCGGCGGCGTCCCTTGCCAGCGTTTCCTTCGGACCCGCGATGCCGCGCGCCGCCAGTGCCTTCGTCAGGGCCGCGCCGGTGCTGTCCTGCTTCCGCCCGGCGGGTTCGGGCAGCGGCGGCACCGTGCGCCCCGCCCGCGCGCCATAGAACCACAGCGCGTTCATGGCGCGCATGGTGGCCGGCATGCCCTGCAGGAAACAGAGGTTGGCGGCGTCCTGGAACTCCGCCAGCCCC
>Ga0326597_10001949_pt1 | contig 31795 bp, 25 predicted proteins | sample RVTome_12_FD_203789 | JGI IMG/M metagenome (GOLD analysis project Ga0326597, IMG submission 203789) | Soil microbial communities from uranium-contaminated site in the Upper Colorado River Basin, Wyoming, United States - RVT100D185 | ecosystem: Environmental > Terrestrial > Soil > Contaminated >...
TGATGCGCAAATACATCGACGAGGAAGGGCAGGACATCGTGGGAGGAAAACTGGGCGCCCATTATGAGATGTGGGTCAAGGTGGGCGAGGCTCTGGGAATTTCCCGCGACGAGCTCTGCAACTTCAAGGACGTTCTGCCCGCCTATCGTTATACGGTGGACGCGGTGTTCAATTTCGCCAAGCACCACAGCTGGTTGGAGGGTTTGGCGTCGACATACGCCACCGAGGGACAGATGTGGAGACGCTACACTGCGAAGGAAGAGCACGGCGACACGGGCCTGATGAAAGAGGGAGCGGCTCTCAAAAAATTCTACGGCCTGTCCGATGATGCGCTGGAGTTTTTCGACGTTCACAGCGACGCCAACGACGAGCACGGCGACATCTGCGAGAACATCTTGAAGAAGTACTGCATCACGCAGGAGCTCCAGCGCAAAGCCCTGGCGGCGGCCAGGTTCCGGTGGGACAACCACGAAGCGAGGAACGATATCGTCTACCGGTATTTCGTCCTGGGGCAAGGCGAGTACGCACCCCATTGAAGAATCCGTCAGGCCGCTGATTGAACCCACCCAAGCCGGTTCGCACAGACTTCGGATCTTAAAGTTGATACGTTAGACGGCGGTCAGCCGATATCCCCTTCGATCGGACCATCCGGGTTGACAACAACCCTAACGGACAATATAGTCCCGGCCAAAGAGGTTTTGACCCAGACGAGTGTTCCGGATACAAGGGGGTGTGCTATGAAAAGCGCGGCTCTTACATGGGTATGGTTTCCCGCATTGCTTTCCCTTGTCCTCCTTTCGGCCTCACCCGTATACTCCCAGCCGTTACGAGACCAGATGATCGCCAAGGCCAAGCAGGAGGGGCAAGTGGTCTTTATGGGCGATCTGGCCGACGAGTTGAAAAACCGGTTGAAGGGCTTCGTTCAGAAGTATCCCTTCATTCGCTTCAAAAGCCTCGAGGCGCGGCATGGCGAGGTGGTCAACCGTGTCGCCGCCGAGTCCAGAGTCGGCCGTCTTACAGTCGACGTCTCCGGCATGTCCCTGGAAGACGTCACCCCCTTGCTCCGCTTGAATCTCTTGCAAAAGTACGAGTTCCCTCATCTGCGGGATTTTCCCAAGGGGTCCCAAGCGTCCAGCGGGCTCTACGTCATCGGCCAGATGGATCCCGTGCCCCAGGGAGTTTACAACACCAAGCTCGTGCCGCCCGGAGAAGTGCCCCAGTCCTGGGAGCAGATGGTCGACCCCAAGTGGAAGGGCAAGTCCATCGTGTCGCGGAGCAGAAACACCACGGTCGCCCGCCTGGCAAGGTTGTGGCACAAGGACGGGAACATGAATTGGGAGCGGGCCATGGACTACACGAGGCAGATAAAGCGGAATGAGCCGGCGCTGGGCGGACCGGGAATCAACGTGCATGTCAATCGGGTCGCCGCCGGCGAATTCGCATTCATGTGGTTTCCGGCAATCGGATCGGTCTCGCGGGTCGGAGTTCAGGGCGCCCCGCTGGGCTTCATCGCCTTCCCTAAAATGTTCGCCTCTTACGAGATCTGGATGATCTTCAAGGGTGCGCCGCACCCTGCGGCCTCATGGCTCCTCGTCGATTACCTCCTGTCTCCCGAGGGGCAATTCGAGTATACGGATACCGTCAACGCCGTCGTGCCCATGAACCAAAAAGGGAAGGCGGGAAAGCTCGGGCAATGGGTCATCGACCGCGGCGTGACCCTGGAGAAATCGGAGCTGGACGAGCCGGACAGGGTCCTCGAGGTCTTTACCGAAGAGGACATGAAGAAATCCGTAGATGCCTACAACAGCATCCTTGGCTATTGACGGCTGCGGGCGGCCCAAGACCTGCGATAATCCGTGAAGGCAGCCGCTAGCATTCCCCTTAGGCCCTTCGCCGCTTTTTTCCATGGCCGGGTGGACTGGAAAAGTCTCTGGTTTTGGTGTCTCACCCTGGCCGTTGCGCTATTTGTAATTCCGCCCCTGGGGCTTCTGGTCCTGAGCAGCTTCCGCACTGTTAGTTTAGGGGAGTTGGGCTTCGGCTTGAGCAAGCTGACCTTCCTCAATTACGCCGAGGCCTATTCCGACCCCAAAGCGCTCGCCATGCTCCTGAACTCCTTCTGGTTTGCCGTGGGGTCCATGGCGGCGGCTATGATTTTAGGAGGTACCTTAGCTTTTTTGTCGGAGCGGACGGACCTCCGGTTCCGCGGTTTGATCCCGCTCCTCGTGATGGTGCCCCTGGTCATGCCCAGCGTGGTCAAGGGAATCGCCTGGATATTTCTGTTGTCTCCCAGAATCGGGTTGGTGAATCAACCATGGATCGCCCTGTTCGGCAGGCCGCTCATCAGCTCCTCATCCATCCCGGCCATGGTGTGGGTGGAGGGGATCAGCATGAGCCCGTTGGCGTTTCTACTGATTGGTTCCGTGATTCAACGAATGGACCCGAGCCTGGAGGAGGCGGCCGACGGAAGTGGCGCGTCAAGATGGAAGGTCCTGTGCCGGATCACACTTCCGCTGCTCACTCCGGCCCTGGCTGGGGTCGGCCTTCTGCTCTTTATCCGGGGAATCGAGTCCTTCGAGATTCCCATGTTGATGGGTTCGGAGGCCGGTATTTTTGTCTTCAGCACCAACATCTATCACGCGCTGCGGGATACGTCCCCACCCCAATTCGGCCTGGGCTTTGCTTACAGTATGACCCTGGTGGGCATCACGGGGGCTGGACTGCTCTGGTACCAGCATGTGCTGAAGCGGTCGGAGCGATATACAGTCGTTTCAGGCAAAGGCTACCGTCCCCGCCCGTTTTGCCTTGGGTCGTGGAAGTACCTGGCCTGGGTCTTTGTGATCTTTTACGGTGTGGTCGGAATTCTGCTGCCCTTTTTAATCCTGACATGGGCCTCCCTGCTGCCCTTTTACGTACCCCCCTCCCTTGACGGTCTGTCCTATGTAAGCCTGGCGAACTACGCGTCTCTTCTGATGAGTCCGGATCTTTGGGATGCGTTGAAGAATACGATGGTCCTGGGGCTGGTGAGCAGCGGGGCGACGATGTTCCTCACCGTGTTGGCGTCGTGGTTTATTTACCGCACGAATATCCGCCATCGCAAATTATTGGATACGCTGATTTTCCTGCCGTATATGTTTCCCGGAGTTATTCTGGGCGTCGCCTTCATGATCATGTTTCTCTCCTTTGAGAACCCTGTCTACAATACGATCTGGATTATCGTGTTGGCCTATTGCGTCAATTTCCTTCCCGTTGCCTCGCGATTTACCCACGCCGCGGTCATCCAGGTGCACAGGGAGCTTGAAGAAGCGGCCTGGGCCAGCGGGGCAGCCTTCTGGCGCACGCTGAGACATATCTGGGTGCCGCTCCTGCTCCCGCCATTGATCAACGGGGCGCTGTTCTTGTTGATCCTGAGCACCAAGATCATGTCCATCGCCGCGCTGCTGCAGGGGCCGGACAGCAAAGTGCTTTCCGTCTACGTGTGGAGTCTATGGAACGGCGGCGGAACGGGCCCCTCCAGCGCCCTGTCCGTGCTGATGATTTGTGTCCTCGGGATTTTGACCCTGATCTCGCGCGGTTTGGCCCAGAAGAGCGCGCTGGGCCGCCAGCTTTGACCGGGTTGGCTACGCTCCCAGGTTGAAGAGGGGCAGGGCGTTGAGGCCCATAAGCTTTTCCTTCTGTCGCGTTTTCGGACAGGGTCGGGAGGCAGACCGTAAATTTTAACGCGGGTAAACTTCCCACTGACGTGCGAAGGAGATGGTCATCGAAACGACAACGGGTCGGGCTTAAAGCGTTGTATGTCGAACGTGCTTGCGGGTGGCGGGATCAATACCGAACAGAGTGCAAGCGCTTCCGCCCAGGAGTTGTTCCTGCTGCATCTGATTTAGCTTTTCCAGATTCCGCACGACCTCAGCCACGCCTTGGCCACCGCCTCCAAGACCGTGGGGAAAGTCACTGTTGACCATAAAACGATCGGCTCCGAACCGTTCAACTACGTGAGGAATCGTCCTGACTTCCGCCCCAACATTAAAGCAGACCCAGAACTGGTCCATGTACTGCTCGGGCGGCTTTTGGATGAGATCCCTGACCATTTTGCCGGCTGCGGGACTGATGCCGCTAAAGTTTTCGCCTTCGTAGACCTCCTGAAGCCGGTCCAACAGGTAAGGCATGTAACCGGCCCCAGTTTCCAGTACTCCAACTTTCAGGCGGGGAAACATGTCCAGCACGCCGTACATGATCAAGCTCGTAATGGCCAGGGTACCCTCAAAGAGAAAGCCGAGGGCATTGTCGAGGTGCATGTGCCCGAGCCGTTCCATGCCGGCGACGCCGAACTTCTCAAAGCGATTGCCATGAATAATTAACGGTACTCCTAATTGTTCGACACGTTGATAAAAGGGCCAAAATTCCTCGCCGTCCAGATTGCGACCGTTAACGTTAGAGATCACAAGCGGCGCGTGAATTCCCAATTCGATTGTCGCTCGATCGAGCTCTTCAATGGCAGCTACCGGATCCTGCATGGGAACGACGGCAAGACCTATGAATCTTCGGGGATGGCGTTTGAGAACCCGCCCGATGGCGTTATTGTACGAACGGCACACTGCAAGGCCGATCTCCGGCTCCGTATCATAGGCAAACGGGGACGGGGAGGGTACAAGCACCTCCATGTCGATGCCGGCTTTGTCCAGCCATGCCACGCGGGCTTCACTGTCGTAATAAGCGGGATGACGTTTACCGGGAGTGAGCGCGCAGGGGAGGCTTCGTTGATGGGGGCTCAGGTTCTGAAGGCGTTCAGGGAATACCACGCGGTCACGTCCGAGGGCGTCTATCACGAAACGTGGCCAACGGCTGCGAAAGCGACCGCGTCCTTCCTCGTCGTCAAAGGCGTCTTTGGGCAAGAAGTGTGAATCCGAGTCGATGACGATGCTCATCTTTGTCTCCTCCCACGGGTAGCGCCGTGTTTGCCGTGCCACCCACCAGGCCGCCGGCGTTACATCCCCGGGTTGAACAGGCGCAGGGCGTTGAGGCCCATCATTTTCTCTTTATCCTCCGGGGATACCGTCTCCAAGGATTCCAGGTACTGAATGGTGTTCATCCCGGATCCCGCCAGGCCGTGGGGATAATCGCTGGAAATGAGGAGCCGGTCGGCGCCTATCCTCTCGATAAGAAACGGGATGGATTTGGCCTCGGTCTTGATGTTAAACGAGAACCACAGTTGGTCCAGATACTCCGTGGGCAATTTCTTGATGTTGACTTTGGTATACTCGGGCTCCTCCACGGCGACCTCATCGAGGCGGTCGAACAGGTAAGGGAGAAACCCGGCCCCGGCCTCCAGGAATCCCACGCGCAGCTTGGGAAAGGCGTCCAAAACGCCTCCGCAGATGAGGGAGCCGACGGCCAGGGAGGTTTCGGCGGGAAACTGGAGCGCGTTGCCGAATCGATATCTCTGGTAACGGTGGGCACCGGCGGTGATGGAGACGTGGGAACAGTGGACAATGAGAGGGACATTGAGTTCCTCGACCCGTTTGTAGAAAGGCCAGAAATCGTACTCGTCGAGGTTCTTATCCAGGATGTGGGTTTGAATCTGCGGGGCATGAATACCCAGCTCGAGGACTGCACGGTCCAGTTCCTCGATGGCCAGGTCGATATCCTGCATGGGCAGGACAGCCAAGCCGATGAATTTGTCGGGATGCCTTTTAATAACCCGGCTCACGGCGTTGTTGAAGGAACGGCAAACGCTGGCTCCCAGCCCGGCTTCGACGTCGAAAGCGTAGGGTCCATTGTTGGGGACGAGAACCTGCCGGTCAAAGCCGATCTTCTTGAGGTCTTCAGCCCGCGCATCGCCGTTGGAGACGCCGGCCCTTTGCCTGAGCATGCGAAAGCATGTGGGATAGTTCCACATAAAAGGAGGCAGCTTGTCGGTTCTGGCGGGATAAACAACCGCCTGCCTGCCCGAGGCGTCGAAAACGAAGCGCGGTGCGCGGCCCGAGAACTCCCGGTCGACGTCGTCAAAGGCGTCGTGGGGAAGAAAGTGGGAATCGCAATCGATTTTCATGCCCATGGGAAACCTCCTTCTGGAAAACCCGAAAAGTGAAGCCCCTTGAATCCCAGATGGCGGATCAAGGCCAACCTCTCTTTCTCCTATAAGGGGGGACACACCGTTGTCAAGCGTTGTTCCCAGGCGGGTCGTTCTTGACAGCGATGGGGCATAAAGATATCTCTTGGAGCGAAACCGGCCGCGGAATTCAATTCCCGAGCCCGTTCAGAACAGACAAGGGAGGCGGAACCGGCATGGGGACAAAGAAGAAAGACAGTACGCAAGGGTTGAAAGAGCGACTGGTGGACGGTTTGAAGGTGCTCACCGGTGAGGGGATTCTCACCGGGGCGGGGCATTTGAGCGTGAGGGTCCCAGGTACCGAGACCTTTTTGATCAACCCTAGATTCCCCGGCGTCCTGGCGACTCCCAAGGACATCTGCACGGTTAACTTCGCAGGCAAGCGAATTGCCGGCAAGGGACCTATCCCTTCCGAGACGCACATACACAGCGTCATCTATCGGAACCGGCCCGACGCCGGGAGCGTGCTCCATTGCCACGCCCGCTACTCGATCCTCATGGGCCTTCAGGAATCCGGCCTGATTCCCATTCATCGCGAGGCGAGTCTTTTTTCGGACGGCGTTCCCGTGTTCCCTAACAGCAAGGGGATCAATAACGAAGGCCTTGCGGAGCTCATGGTCAAGGCTCTGGGGGAGCACTACGCGGCTTTTCTCCGCGGCCACGGTATCGTCGTTGTGGGTCCCGGAGTCGAGGGTACCTGTGTTTCGGCAATTTCACTGGAGCGCGCCTGCGAGGACCAGCTTCTACTCATGAGCTTCGGGGTTCCCAAGCCGCTGGAAGAACACCGGGGCCGGGTCACGGCCCGCCTGGAAAATCCTTACCGGGCGTGGCCTTACTTTTTAAACAAGCACAAGGTCAAATCCCCGGCACGCATCCGCGCGTCCATCAAAACCCTCAAAGAAGGCGAGCACTACTAAAGGCTCCACCCGCTCCTTCCGGTTGCCCGCGGGCAGCTTATCGGCACTGGTTAAAGAACTTTGAAGGTGGTCGAGGTGCGGGTTATACTGCCGGCAAATACCGTCAGGGCGCCTCGGCTATGACCCTGCAACGCTCCGGGGCCAGATACAAATGCACTTTTTTTTCGGGCGCCACCGATATCGAGGGGTGGACCTTCATCCGCAGTTTTTGATTCAGTGCCGAGACCCAACAATCCAGCATTTCGCCGGTAAAGACGACCGTCTCCACATGGCCGTCGACGACGTTGCAATCGGGGAGATTCGAGCCATCGCAGACGGTAAGATCCTCCGGCCGGATCATAACCAGGACGTTCTGGCCCACGGCGGTCTCCTTGCCCAGGGTACAACGAAGGGTCCCGCTTCCTGTTTTGACCTCGCACCAGCCGTTTTTATTGCCCGCCGAGACCACGCCCGGCAAGAAATTAGCCAGACCGATGAAGTTGGCTACGAATTGATTGGCGGGCGACTTGTAAATGTCGAAGGAGCCCCCTTCCTGCACGATCTGCCCGGCACTCATCACGGCGACCCGATCGGACATGGTCAGCGCTTCCATTTGATCATGAGTCACGTATAAGGACGTAATATTGAGGCGTTTGCACAACTCCCGGATCTCGAAGCGCATATCTTCCCGCAGCTTGGCGTCCAGATTGCTGAGCGGTTCATCCAGAAGCAGGACCCGGGGCTCGTGGACGAGGGCGCGGGCCAGGGCCACACGCTGCTGCTGCCCCCCGCTCAGGAATGGAGCGGGACGGTCGGCCAACCCTTCGAGCTGAATCAATTGCAGGGCCCGCATGACCCGTTCCTTGACTTCTTTTTTCGGCACCCGGTGCCGGCCGTGAACCAGGGGAAACGCCACGTTGTCGTATACGTTCATGTGCGGCCAGATGGCATAGGACTGAAACACGATGCCGAAATTCCGTTTCGGCGTGGGGACGTTCACATGGGTCCGGCTGGAGTAGACCAGCTGGTCCTCGATCCAGATTTCACCTTCCTCCGGCTCTTCAAAGCCGGCGATGCAGCGCAAGGTGGTGGTCTTGCCGCAACCGGACGGTCCAAGGAGCGTATAGAACTCTCCATCGGTGACCTGGAAGGTGATCCCGCTGAGGGCTTGAACCGAGGTTTGGTCGTGGGAAACGAAGGTTTTTTTCAAGTTTTCGACTTTGATCACGATCAGGCCTCTTTAAAGACGTCCGATCCGCGAGCCAACCGGCGCGCCAACAGGGTCAGGGTGCCGAGAACAAAGACCAGGAGAACGGACAGCGCCGCCGATTCACCGGGATTTCCCGCATCCCATACCCGCCACAGATAAACGGAAAGAACCGTGCTGTCGGGACCATAGAGGAGGACTGCAATGGACAGCACCTTCATGGTGAGAATACCGACGTACAGCGCGCCGTTGACCAGGGCGGGGATCAGCAGCGGGACCCAGATCACCCGCAGTGTGCGCCAGAACCCGGCGCCACTGGCCCAGGCGGCCTCTTCGAGTTCCTTATGAATCTGCACGACGGCGGCATGGGTAAACCTCGAGCCGATGGGAAGGTAATTGACCATGTAGGCCAGAACGATAATCCAAATGGTGTTGTAGAGGGGATTGTCAAAGGACAGGAAGAGGATCATGAAAGCAACACCGATGGCCATACCCGAAACCGCGTAGGGAAGGAACATCAAGAAGTCTAAAAGCTTGCGCCCCCGGATAGTGGTGCGGTGGATGAACCAGGAGGCCAATACGGCCACAAACATGATACCCACGCTGGTCACGCCGGTTAATATGGCCGTGTTCTTGAGAACAAGCCAGAAGTCTCCGGCGCTGACGACCTTCACGTAGTTGGCAAAACTCGCCACGGAGAGGGCCTTCATGGATGGCGCCCGGTAGAAAGGCAAAAGCGACGACCAGACCAGGATAAAAAGCGGCAACAACACCCCAATAAAGGCATAGAAGCCGACGAACGCCCAGGCCGTGTAGCGCCAGGGGCCCAGCATGATCAGCCGGGGGCGATATCCCTTGCCGGAGACAACGGTGTACCGTTCCGAGTGTGAGAGGGTCTTCTGGTAGAGGAGTAAAGCCCCAACCGTGAGGACAACCAGGGTCATGCTGTAGGCAAAGCCGAGCCCGTAATCCGGCGGAAAGGTGCCGCGCAGCGAGTAGTAAATATTGGTGCTGAAAACAAAGATTCGGGAATTAAAGCCCAGAAGCATGGGAACCTCGAAGGACTCGATGCCTCGGATGAACAGGAGCAGAATGACTCCGGCCAACCCCGGGACGAGGAGAGGCAGGGTGACCCGGGCTAGAACCTTCAGAGTGGAGGCGCCGCTCCCGAAAGCGGCTTCCTCCAGGGTCGGGTCCATGCGGCGGATGGTAGCCCCGATGAGGAGGAAAGAAAGGGTGCTCATGCTGATACCCTCGACCCAGATCATCGCCGGCATCGAGTAAGCGCTGAGCAATGGACCCTGAAACCCCAGGCCACGCCAGGCCTGATTGAGTAGTCCGATCCTGGGGGAAAGGAGAAAGATCCAGGCGATACCCTTTACAACCGAAGGCATGATGAGAGGGACCATAACAATGGCGGGAATGAAATGTCTGAAACGGAGGTCGGTGCGCTCGGTTAGAAAGGCAAGAATGCCCCCTAACAGTACGGCGACGGTGGTGGAACCCGCGGATTCAAGAATAACTGAAGAAACGCCCATGCTTGGGTTGCGTTTCAGCCGGGATGTCTTTCAAGTGAGGGAATTCCATCTTTTCCACCAAGTTCGCCTTGGCCAGCAATTCCAGGCCGTCGCTGCTGGTGGCTACTGTGTCGATGCTGAGTTTCCCGGATTTGGCTTCCGCGGAAATGCGGTTGATGGTGTCTCCCGTGTTGGCGGTAAATGCCTTCATAGTAATGAACGGGTATTTCTTGCCGAAACCCTTGAGCTCGTCGCGGAAGGTATCCGCGTTACTGCCGGCGACGACGAATTCGCCTTCCTTCTTTGCCTTGGCGATCATCTCGTCGCGGAGCGAGTCCGCCCATGTTGACCGTGTCGGAAATCCCAACGCCAGCAGCCCCAGACTCACAACCAGCGCGAGAAGCAATTTAAAATTTCTTCCGATATGACCCATGGTGGTACCTCCTGTTTCTTTATTCGAATCGAAGAGACGCCCTAGGTAGACCCTCCTCTACTATAGGGGCCAGGTCGAGTCAACCGTCTACCGGAAGAACTTGACATTTTGTGGGCGCCCACCTATATATAGGAAGAGCCTTTTAAGCTGGCCCTGTGAGGTCGGAAAGGGTTGTAATGACACAGGATAACGGGATTTTATCATGCATTGGAGGGCCCCTGCGGTAACCACCGCCGGGGTCTTTTTTTACCTATGGAACGCCGTGAAAAGATTTTGCTCGAAGGGCAGCAGATGGAAAGGGCCATACGTCGCATGGCTCACGAGATTCTCGAAGGGGAAGGGACCGATAACGGAGTTGCCCTCATCGGGATCGAATCGCGGGGAAGCCATCTGGCCCGGCGCATTGCCGGGTGCGTTGAATCTCTCACTTGTTCGGCCCCGCTCCTGGCCACCATTGACGTCACTCCCTATCGGGACGACCGTAAAGGAGCCGGCAGTCGAGGCCCGGACAATCCCCCTCCCTTACCTTTTGTCCTCGATGACAAGACCGTGGTTCTGGTTGATGACGTCATCTATACGGGGAGAACCATAAGGGCGGCACTGGATTTCATGACCCAGATGGGCAGTCCGGAGAAAATTCTCGTTGCCGTGCTGGTGGACCGCGGCGACCGGGAGCTCCCCATCAAGGCCGACATCGTGGGAAAGAACGTTCAGGTTGCAAGGGACGATCGCGTCCATGTGCTGTTTCGGGAATCCGACGGGGTGGACCAGGTCGTGGTGGCCGCGGCCCCCGGAGGAGGAAAGCGCCGGACAGATGCCTCGTAGGAAAGCGCCCGGGGAGTTTTTTTGAATCGACGGGATCTCATCGCCATCGCCGACCTCTCCGATGAGGAGATTGAGGAGATCTTTGCCCTCGCGGACGAGATGACCGCGGGGGGCCGGGGGATGCCGGTCCGCACTCTTGAAGCCGGCAGGATCATGGCGACGCTTTTCTACGAGCCCAGTACGAGAACCCGGCTTTCCTTTGAATCGGCCATGCAGCGGTTGGGCGGGTCGGTTCTGAGCTGTCCGGATATGCGGTCTTCTTCCGCGGCCAAGGGGGAGAGCATCGCGGACACGGCCAAGGTGGTTTCCAGCTACGCCGATCTGCTCGTGGTGAGGCACTATTGGGACGGGGCCGTGCGGGCCATGGCGGAACACGCCGATGTCCCCGTTGTCAACGCGGGCGACGGAAGCCACGAGCATCCCACCCAGACCCTTTGCGACCTTTATACGCTGAAAAAAGAAAAAGGCGATCTCAAGGGTATGACGGTGGCGATTTGCGGCGACTTGAAACACGGCCGCACCATCCATTCCCTGGTATACGCCCTGGCGCGGTTTGGCGCCCATGTCATTATCCTGGCCGCCAGAGGCATGGAGATCCCCCAATACGTCATCGAGCGGCTGGACACGCAGTATCACTATGGCCCGGTACCTATCCCTTCCGATGACTTGACGGCGGTGGTTACCTCCACGGATGCCGTTTACCTCGCTCCCAACCAACCCCACCAGCTGGCCCTGTTCACTGAAACCCATCCGGATGTCCACCGCCGGTTGAATCAATTGGCGTCGGGACTCAAGCTCGACGCCTTTTATGTCACCCGGCAGCAGAAGGAAAGAATGTCCGATAAAGGGGAACAGCACGCAGCGGAGTATCCCAGGATCGACGCGCGCTTTCTCAAGGTCAAGCGGTTCAAGGAAACGGTGGTCATGCACCCCCTGCCCCGGGTGGATGAGCTGGCCCCGGAAGTTGACCGGGACCCGCGGGGCATCTATTTCAAACAGGCGGCCTACGGGGTGCCTGTGCGCATGGCCCTGGTGAAGTTCCTACTGGATCGGGCTGGCACTGCCAAAACATTAATCCCGCGCAAAGGGTTCCCCCTTTACGAAAGTCCCGAACCCGTGGGTCCCCACTGCTCCAACCCTGCCTGCGTAACGCAAAAAGAACCCGGCTCCACCCGGCCCGGCTTCGAGATACTGTTCACCGGCCCCCTGGCGGGCTTGATATTCCGTTGCCTCTACTGCGATCACCAGCTCAAACTGCGCTATATCGGCCACGCCAAGAGTAAACGTTACTGTTCCTATGACCTCATGCTGGAGGAGACGATCCGGGAGTGGGCCGGTCTGGGCGAGCTCGCGGTCTTCGACTCCATCAAGCAGGCCGAGGAAATGGGATACGAGCCGTACAAAACCGGGCCGCAGCGCAGCATCATGCAGGAGAAAGAGATTCAACAGGCCATCGAGAAGATAACAGGCGAGATCCTGCGGGACACCAAGGACTTGAACCGGCTCCTGGTTCTCGGCATTCGAACCAAGGGGGTTTTTATCGCCAGGCGGATCGCCGCCGGGTTGGAAAAGCACTCCGACGGTCCCGTGGAGCTGGGAGAAATCGAGGTATATGGCGCCGCAGGGGACGGTGCCCTGGGAGCCGCGGCGGCGGGTAGCGAGCCGGCAGCGCCCCACATCGCAGGACGGTCCGTGGTGTTGGTTGACGACGTCATCCATACGGGGCGGACCGTAAAAAGCGCCTTGAGCGCCATGTTCAAGTGGGGACGGCCGGAGTCGGTGCGCTTGGCCGTTCTCGTCGACCGGGGGCACCGGGAGGTCCCCGTGAAACCCAATTACATCGGAAAGCATATCCCCAGCTCGCAAAGGGAGCGTGTTCGGGTTAAGCTGCGTGAAGTCGAAAAAGGTGAAAGGGACAAGGTCGTGATTTATTCCGTGATCAATCCTGAGGCTGTCGCTCATAAGGACCCCGTGACCCGATGAAGGCGGTGCTTGCATTGGCCGACGGACGCACTTTCGTCGGGCGGTCCTTTGGCAGCCAGGGGGAAGCCGCCGGCGAGGTGGTTTTCAATACCAGTATGACAGGTTACCAGGAGATCCTGACGGACCCTTCCTATCAGGGACAGATGGTTGCCATGACCTATCCCGAGATCGGCAACGTGGGCGTCAACCCCGAAGACGTGGAGTCACGAAAGCCCTTCGTGGGCGGCTTTATCGTCAAGGAATACTGCCCTGCGCCCAGCAACTGGCGGTGCACCCGGACTTTGCACGCCTACATGTCGGAGCACGGCATCGTGGGTATCGAAGGAATCGATACGCGATCCCTGGTCCGGCATCTGCGGGTGCAGGGATCCCAGGTGGCGGTTCTCTCCACCCTGGACCGCAGCCCCGATGAGATGGTGGCTAGGGCCAAGGTCTCTCCGGGCCTCGTGGGAAAGGACCTGGTGCGGGAGGTCACGTGCCGAGAGCCATACGATTGGGAGGAGGGAACATGGATACTGGGGAAAGGGTACGGGTCGCGCCGTGGAGCGGCGGACTTTTTCGTTGTCGCCTATGACTACGGGATCAAAAACAACATCCTGAGAAACCTCGTGGAACGCGGTTTCCGGGTGAGGGTGGTGCCGGCATCGACGCCGGCAGAGAAAGTACTGGAGTGGAATCCGGACGGCATCTTCCTGTCCAATGGGCCGGGAGATCCGGACGCCGTTCCCTATGCGAAGGAAATCGTTCAAAAACTCATCGGCAAGAAGCCCATCTTCGGTATTTGCCTCGGACATCAAATTCTTGGGCTAGCCCTGGGAGGCAAAACCTACAAGCTCAAGTTCGGCCACCACGGAGGCAACCAGCCGGTGATGGACTTGACGACGCGCAAAGTGGAGATCACGGTTCAAAACCATGGATTCGCGCTTGTGGCGCCTTCCCGGGAGGACGCGGCGGAGGTGACCCATGTCAATCTCAACGACTGCACGGTGGAGGGCTTGGCCCACCGCAACCTGCCAATCTTTTCCGTTCAGTACCATCCCGAATCCTCGCCCGGTCCCCACGATGCGAATTACCTCTTTCATAGATTTCGAAAAATGATGGAACGCCACGGTAATTGATTGTTCATGTTTATTAACTCCTTTGGGGTTACATCGTATCTAATTTGGGAGTTTCCAGACGGTGCCTGAGCGCCCGGGCAAAGACCCCACCTGAGTATTATGCCAAGACGGGACGACATCGAGTCTATTCTAGTCATAGGATCCGGTCCGATTATCATCGGCCAGGCCTGCGAGTTCGATTATTCGGGCACCCAGGCTTTGAAGGCTCTCAAAGAAGAGAGGTTTCGGGTGGTTTTGATGAACTCCAACCCGGCCACGATTATGACGGATCCTGACTTTGCCGATCGCACCTACGTCGAGCCCCTTACGCTGGAAGTGGCGGAAAAGATCATCGCGAGGGAACGGCCCGACGCGTTGCTTCCCACCATCGGGGGGCAGACGGCGCTGAACCTCGCCATCGACCTGGCTGAGGCAGGGGTTCTGGAGCGTTACGGGGTGGAAATGATCGGCGCCAAGCTGGAATCCATCAAGAAGGCGGAGGACCGGGATCTTTTCAAGAGGAGCATCCTGCGGGTCGGACTGGACCTGCCCAAGAGCGGTTGCGCGCGGTCGCCCGAGGAAGCGGTGGCCATCCGACGTGAACTCGGCTTCCCGGTTATTATTCGTCCGTCACGGACCCTTGGCGGCAGCGGCGGCAACATTTCATACGGACCCGAGGATTTCGAGGAATTGGTGGCCTGGGGGTTGAAGATCTCCCCCGTGCACGAGATCCTCATCGAGGAATCGGTCCTCGGTTGGAAGGAGTTCGAGCTGGAAGTGATGCGGGACCATAAAGACAATGTGGTCATCGTATGTTCCATAGAGAACCTCGATCCCATGGGCGTGCATACGGGGGACTCCATCACCGTGGCGCCGGCGCAAACCCTGACGGACAAAGAGTACCAGGTGATGCGCGACGCGGCCTTGAAAATCATCCGGGAGATCGGGGTGGATACGGGAGGGTCCAATATCCAGTTTGCCGTGCACCCGGGAGACGGCCGGCTGGTGGTTATCGAGATGAATCCCCGGGTCTCTCGCAGCTCCGCCCTGGCCAGCAAGGCCACGGGATTTCCCATCGCGAAAATCGCCGCCAAATTGGCCGTGGGATACACTCTGGATGAGATACCCAACGACATTACGAGGGAGACCCCGGCTTGCTTTGAGCCCACCATCGATTACGTAGTGGTGAAAATTCCGCGTTTCACCTTCGAAAAGTTTCCCCAGGCCAAGGACATTCTCACCACGCAGATGAAATCCGTAGGGGAGGCCATGGCCATCGGGCGCACCTTCAAAGAGGCCCTGCAAAAGGCCATGCGCTCCTTGGAGACCGGCTCCTATGGCTTTGAGGAAAGGGTGCACCATGAGCCAGGCAAGCGTGAACAGAACCTTGCCCTGGTACGTCAGAAATTGACAACGCCGAATGCCCAACGGCTATGGTATCTCGCCGATGCTTTCCGCATGGGGCTGCCGGTGCAAGGGGTTCATGAATTAACCCGGATCGATGCCTGGTTTCTGGAGCACATCCGGGAGATCGTAACCATGGAAGAGGAGCTTCGCGCGGCCGGGAAAATCCCGGGGGAGGTCCCCTCCCCATTGCTTCTTCGGGCCAAGGAGATGGGTTTTTCCGACCCGAGGATGGCGCAGCTCATGGGCCGGCGCGAGGCCGAGATTCGAAATCTTCGCATCGAAAAGGGCATCCATGCCGTTTTCAGGACGGTGGACACCTGCGCCGCTGAATTTGCGGCTTATACTCCTTACCTGTACTCAACCTATGAGGGAGAGGATGAGTCCAATCGCACGAGACGCAAAAAAATCATGATCCTCGGAGGAGGCCCGAATCGTATCGGCCAGGGCATCGAATTCGATTACTGTTGCGTGCATGCGGCGTTTGCCCTTAAGGAGGACGGTTACGAAACCATCATGGTCAACTGTAACCCGGAAACCGTCAGTACGGACTACGACACCTCGGACAAGCTGTATTTCGAGCCGCTGACTCTGGAAGATGTCCTGAATATCACGGACGTGGAAAAGCCCGACGGTGTGATCGTTCAATTCGGCGGCCAGACGCCCCTGAGACTGGCCCTGGCCCTGGAACAGGCCGGGGTCAGGTTAATCGGGACTTCCCCGGACAGCATCGACGTGGCCGAGAATCGGGACAGGTTTAGAGAACTGCTCAACCGCCTCGGGTTGAGGCAACCCGAGAGTGGAACCGCCCGTTCCTTTGAGGAAGCGCTGGCCATCGCCAATGCCATCGGGTATCCGGTGTTGGTACGACCCTCCTACGTATTGGGGGGCCGGGCCATGGATATTGTTTATGATCCGAACGATCTCCGGCTCTATATCTCCAATGCGATGGCCGCTTCCCCCGAGCATCCGGTGCTCATCGATAAATTTATTGATGACGCCGTGGAAGTGGACGTGGACGCCCTTTGCGACGGCGAAGCGGTGATCATAGGCGGGATCATGGAGCATATCGAAAGGGCCGGGATCCACTCGGGGGACAGCGCCTGCGCGCTTCCCCCATACTCCATCGACGGCTTGATTCAGGAGGACCTCCGGCGCCAGACCCGGGCCCTTGCCCGTGCGCTGGGTGTCAAGGGGTTGATGAACGTCCAGTTCGCGGTGAAGGATCGTGAAATCTTCATCCTGGAGGTCAACCCACGGGCTTCGCGGACGGTTCCTTTCGTCAGCAAGGCCACCGGGGTTCCCCTGGCCAAGTTTGCTGCACGGATTATGGGTGGAAAAAGCTTGCACGAGTTGGGGGTGACCGAGGAGGTTTTCCCGCAGCATGTATCCGTTAAAGAGGCGGTTTTCCCGTTTAATAAATTTCCGGGCGTGGACACCCTCCTAGGCCCCGAGATGAAATCCACGGGGGAAGTCATGGGTATCGATGTCTCCTTCGGGCAGGCCTTCGCCAAAGCCCAACAGGGCGGCGGGATGCGTTTGCCCCTGGAAGGAAAGGTTTTCATCAGCGTCCGCGACGAGCATAAGGAAAAGGCCACGGACATTGCCGTTAAGCTCCATGCCATGGGATTTAGCATCGTAGCGACCCGGGGTACGTCGGACCATTTCCGCCGGCGTCATATACCCAGCGATGTGGTCAACAAGATTCAGGAAGGTAAGCCCCATATCGCCGATGCCATTCAGCGCGGCGAGGTCGCCATGGTTATCAATACACCCACGGACGCGCATTCTGTGGCGGATTCCTATTATATCCGGCGCAACGCTCTCGACTTTCAAGTCCCGTATTTCACCACCCTGGCCGGAGCCGAGGCCGCGGTGGAGGGCATCTCTCTTCTCCGGCACCGTGAACTCGGCGTCCTGTCCCTCCAGGAATATCTGAGGGCCGCTGTCCCGTCTAGCGAATCCAGAAAGGAATGAGCCCATCGGAGCCCGGGCCCGGCCCGTCGCACACCTACGAGCGCTGTCCCATTTCGCCCGGCCAGTGCTGGCGTTCGCTGCAAACACCCGTGCGCTTCCTCAAAGGGGTGGGTCCCAACCGCGCTTCGTTGCTTGAGACCATGGGACTCAAGACGGTGGAGGACCTGCTCTACCATCTACCCTTTCGTTACGAAGACCGCCGCGGAATAAAAAAAATCGGCCAGGCCGCCGTGGGTGAAGAAGGCTCTTTCATCGGTACCCTGGCGGGTCTGACGAAACGGCACATCCGCGGGGGCAGGCGACAGATCCTCACGGCAAGGCTGCATGACGGCACGGGAGAACTCGGCCTCGTCTGGTTTTACCCCAAGCCCTATATCGTCAATCGCCTGCGAGACGGGCAGGACTTCCTGGTGCACGGCAAGGTCGACCAAGGACGGGGGCGGGAGATACGGATTATCCATCCGGAGTTCGAAGCCGTCGAGGTGGGAGAGCCCGGCGAGCGGGAGAGAATCCTCCCCGTATACTGGAAACCCGGGGGCATTCCCATGGGGATGCTCAGGCGTTGGATTCCCGAGGCCATGACCCGTTTTAGGGACGCGCTGCCGAGCTTTCTCCCCAAGGCCGTTGCTCAACGCCAGCGCCTTACGGACCTGAAGCGCGCCCTGGCGGAGATCCATCACCCGGCAAGGGACACCGATCTGTTTTCCCTGAATGAATTTCGCTCCCAGGCTCACCGTTCGATCATTTTCGATGAGTTCTTCTATCTGCAACTTGGACTGGAGCTGCAAAGAAGACATCGTACCGCCGAGGTCGGCCTTTCCTTTCCCCCCGGGGAGGGACCGCTCTCATCCCACATGCGCGATCTGCTGCCCTTCCAGCTCACGGGAGCCCAGCTGCGCGTCCTACAGGAGATCCAGCGGGACATGGAAGCTCCTCGCCCCATGCAGCGTTTGGTTCAGGGCGACGTCGGCTCCGGCAAGACCATTGTGGCCTGGTTTGCCGCCCTCAAGGCGGTGGAGAACGGGTTCCAGGCCGCCCTCATGGCTCCCACGGAGCTCCTGGCCGACCAGCATTACAATCATCTGAAAATCTTTGCAGAGAAGCTGGGTATCTCCTGCGCCCTCCTCGTCGGTTCCCTTCCCAGCGCAGAAAAGCGCCGGTTGACAGAGCGCATCGCAGAGGCCGAGGTCTCCTTTGTGGTCGGTACCCATGCCCTGATTCAAGAAAGCGTGTCCATCCCGCGCCTGGGGCTGGGAATCGTCGATGAGCAGCACCGCTTCGGCGTGGTGCAACGGGCGGCGCTAAAGCGCCTGGCCGGCTGGCGAAGCGACTCCTCGCTCCTTCTCCCGCCTCCGGACATCCTCCTTATGACGGCCACGCCTATCCCCAGAAGCCTCGCCATGGTTCTCTATGGAGACATGGACGTATCGTCACTGGACGAGATGCCGCCGGGGCGAACCCCCATTCGCACGCGGCTTTTCAACGAGGGGGAAAGGGCCGGGGTATACGACATCGTTCGTTCGGAAGTACGGCAGGGAAATCAGGCCTACGTGGTTTACCCCCTGGTGGAAGAGTCCGAGCGGCTTCCCTTGAAGGATGCTACGGGGATGGCGGCGGAGTTCGCACAGGGGATCTTCAAAGAGTTCGGGGTCGGCCTGGTGCACGGCCGGATGGCCCCCGAAGAACGGGACCGGATCATGCGGCGGTTCAAAGACGGGGAACTCCAGATCCTGGTGGCCACCACCGTCATTGAAGTCGGCATCGATGTCCCCCGGGCCACGGTCATGGTGGTGGAGCACGCCGAGCGCTTTGGGTTGTCCCAGCTCCACCAACTGCGCGGTCGGGTGGGCCGTGGCAGTGATCCCTCCCAGTGCCTACTGGTCCTTTACGGGAGCCAGAGCCCGGATTCCCTAAGGAGGCTACGGGCCATGGAAACGCTCCGGGACGGATTTAAAATTGCCGAGGTGGATTTAAGGCTGAGAGGTCCGGGAGAGATCCTGGGCACCCGCCAGTCGGGTTTGCCGGAATTCCGCCTTGCCGATATCGCCCGAGATGCCAAGCTTCTCATGGAAGCGCGACGGGAAGCGCTGGACTGGCTGTCCCGGGATCCCTCCTTGAAGGGGATGGAGTCTCGCTCCCTGCGACAGATCCTCAAGTACCGCTGGGGCAGTAAGCTGGAGCTGGGAGGTATGGGGTAGCAAGGGCGCTTCGCGCCCTGGAGCAATGGAGCATTGAACATTGGAACAATGGACAATGCTGAGATTGCGGTCTATCTCAGTATTTTCCATTGCTCCTCGCGACGAAAGCGGTGCAGGTATCACCAACCCAAGCGTCTACTGTGCCATCGCCGAGGAGCGGGCAGGCCTCAGTGAGACCGCCGGTGGTCGAGAAACGCCAATGATTTGCACCCGGGGGTCGGATAGCTTATAAATAGCTGTTAGCAATCAACTTTCGGCGACCTTGAGGAAGCCAAAGCACAGGGAACAGAGGGCTTAGTTAGCCGGTTGGCTGGCGGCTGGTGGGTGGCAGCCACGAGGGTAATCCATTGGAATTCAACAGGATCAATAGACTTCCCCCTTATGTTTTTAATATCCTCAACGATCTTAAATACGAAGCGAGACGGCGAGGCGAAGATATTGTTGACTTCGGCATGGGCAACCCAGACCAGCCCAGCCCCCCCCACGTGGTCAACAAGTTGATCGAGGCCGTCAAGAAACCGCCCAACCACCGTTATTCGGTTTCCAGAGGAATCTATAAGCTGCGCCTGGCCATTGCGGACTGGTACAAGAAGCGCTTCCAGGTGAGCATCGATCCCGACACCGAGGCCATTGTTACCCTCGGGTCGAAGGAAGGGCTCGGCCACCTGGTCCTGGCCATTCTGGACCCCGGGGATGTGGTTTTTTGTCCCAGTCCCACCTATCCTATCCACCAGTACTCCGTCATCATTGCGGGGGGCGATCTGCGCAGCATTCCCCTTCACTCCAGCGAGAGTTTCTTTTTTCACTTGCAGGAAGCCATCAAGCAGACCTGGCCGAAACCTAAACTGCTCATCATCAATTTTCCCCACAACCCCACCACGGAAGTCGTCGAGCTCGACTTCTTCAAGCGTATTGTCGCCTTCGCCAAGGAGCACGGGCTCCTGGTGATTCATGACCTCGCGTATGCGGACCTGACTTTCGACGGCTACCAGCCGCCGAGCTTCCTCCAGGTGCCGGAGGCCAAAGAGGTGGGTGTGGAATTCTTTTCCCTGTCCAAGAGCTACAATATGCCGGGCTGGCGGGTGGGCTTTGCCGTCGGCAACCGCGACATGATCAACGCCCTGGCGAGAATCAAGAGCTACTTCGATTACGGCATTTTTCAGCCGGTCCAGATTGCCGCCATCCACGCGCTCAACGGGCCCCAGGCATGCGTGGATGAGATCCGGGAGATCTACCGCAAGCGAAGGGACACCCTGGTGGATGGGCTGGCGAGGGTCGGCTGGAAAATGGCAAAGCCCAGGGCGACCATGTTCGTTTGGGCGCCGATCCCAGAGGGGTGCGGCAAGATGGGCTCGGTGGAGTTCTCAAAATTTCTCCTGGAAGAGGCCAAAGTGGCGGTTTCCCCGGGAATCGGGTTCGGGGAATACGGGGACAACTTTGTGCGCTTTGCCCTCATCGAAAACGAGCACCGTACCCGGCAGGCCGTGCGCACCATGCGCAGGGCCCTCAGCAAGTATCTGGAGTGATCCGCGCACCATGGCTCCATCGAGTACGAAGCGCCGCGTCCGAATCGGCCTGCTTGGTTCCGGCACCGTAGGGGAGTCCGTCCAGGATTTCGTTTTCGACGGCGATCTCGAAAAGAGAACGGGTGTGAAGGTGGAGATCGTAAAGATCTACACCCGCCGGCCAAAGGGCAAGAAATGGTACCGGCGGAATCCCGGGCTATTTACCACCCAGCCCCTGGAGGTGACGGACCATCCGGAGGTGGACGTGCTCGTGGAAGTGCTCGGTTCCGAGAACGAGAGGGACCTGATCACTTTCAAGGGCTACCTGCTACGCGCCCTGGAACAAGGAAAATCCATTGTCACTTCCAACAAGGCCGTTCTGGCCCGCTTCGGGCGCGAGCTGTGGGCGGCGGCGGCCCGCCAGGGCCGATCCATTGGCTTCGAGGCCTGCGTGGGAGGAGGTATTCCCATTATCAAGTCCCTGCGGGAAAGTCTCGCGGCCGAGGAGCCGGAGGCGGTCTACGGCATCGTCAACGGGACGTGCAACTATATCCTCTCCTCCATGAGGGCCAGCGGCCGGTCCTACGAAGCGTCGCTTCGTGAGGCGCAGCAAAGGGGCTATGCGGAGGCCAATCCGGAAGCGGACACCAGCGGTATGGACTCGGAATATAAATTGATCCTTTTGGGCGCCGTGACCTTCGGCATCGCGCTGGAGCCGGGAGGGATCCTTCGCAAAGGCATCGAGGAGATCCATCCCATCGATTTCCGCTACGCCAGGGAAAAAGGCTCGGCCACGATCAAATACCTGGCCGTGGCACGAAACGACGGCGGGAGCGTTCAGGCTTTCGTCTCCCCGGTCCTGGTGCCGGAGGACCATTGCCTGGCCTCCGTCCATGGCATCACCAACGCCATCTGTTTTAAGGGCCGGAGGAGCCAGGAGAGCGGTGCCGGGGCAACGCAGAAGCAGGAAGGCGGCGGGGCCGCGGATCGGGACTGGAATTACGCCTTTATCGGGCCTGGAGCCGGGGGCGGGCCCACTGCGGTGGCGGTACTCGGCGATGTTTGTTCCATCCATCGGCCCCACGATCCCCCGTTGATGGGATTGCCTGCGGCCAGGGGGTTGCGGGTCCAGTCCCAGGACGAAATCCGCGGCGATTTTTACATCCGGTTTCTGGTTAAAGACCAAAGCGGCATCGTGGGCGACATCTGCCGTATCTTCGGGGGTAAAGGAATCCAGATCGCCGAGGTATGGCAATTGCAGCACACCCAGAAGGAGCTGGAGGACCTGGCTTCCGGGTATCGATTGCCCAAGAGGACTGGAAACATTCTCCCCTTTGTGATTACTCTTGATAGGACCGATATCGGCCGGTTGAAGGGCGCCTTGGACATCATCCAAAAGCGAGACTTCATCGTGGTTGAGCCCCTGTGGCTCCCCATCTGGGGGAGCTGAGGGCTAGCCGTAGTCTTCGTGGTCGCTAAGTTGGGAAACGCCATGAAATTTGTGATTCTGCAGGGGGACGGCATGGCCGATTACCCCATCGACAGCCTGGGAGGGAAAACCCCCCTGGAGGCGGCCCGCACGCCGCACATGGACTGGCTTGCTTCCCGCGGGCACTTTGGCCTCGCCTATACCATTCCCGAGGGGCTCCCTCCGGGAAGCGACGTAGGCAATATGAGCATCCTGGGCTACGATTCCAGATCTCACTATACGGGCCGCGCTCCCCTGGAGGCGGCGAGCATGGGCGTTGCGCTGGGCGTTGACGACGTCGCCTTCCGCTGCAATCTGGTGACTCTAACCGGGCAGGGGGGGGGCCAGGTCATGGAAGACTTTGCCGCCGGCCACATCTCCACGGAGGAGGCCGCGGCGATCGTGGGGGACCTGGGGGCCCATCTGGGAAGCGACAGGGTGGAATTCCACCCCGGGGTAAGCTATCGCCACCTGATGGTATGGCGCCAGGGTGAGGAAGCGATGACAACGACTCCGCCCCACGACATCACCGACCGGGAGACCGACGCCTACCTGCCCCAGGGACCCGGGGCGGATTTTATTCTCAAACTGATGCTCTCTTCGCAGCCTTTCCTCGAAGCTCATCCCGTAAATCTCAAGAGGCGGCAAAAGGGGCAGCGGCAGGCCACCTCCATCTGGCTCTGGGGTCAGGGCAAGGCGCCCCGGTTGTCCACCATGCAAGAGCGGTTCGGCGTGAGCGGGGCCGTGATATCGGCGGTGGACTTGATTCGCGGACTCGGGAAGTACGCCGGCCTGGAGCGGGTTGAGGTCCCGGGAATCACAGGTTTTCTCGATACCAATTATAAGGGGAAGGCGGAATACGGGCTGGACGCGTTGAACCGTAGAGACCTGGTTTTTATTCACGTGGAGGCCCCCGACGAGGCGGGCCACATGGGTAGCGCGGAAGAAAAGGTCAGGGCCATCGAGGCCTTCGATGAAAAGGTGGTCGGGACAATGCTGGAGGGAATGCATCGCTGGCGGGACTGGAGGCTCCTCCTCCTGCCCGACCATGCAACCCCCGTGGCGCTTAAAACCCACGTTCCCGGGCCGGTGCCCTTTGTGCTATACGGCTCCGACCAGCTCGGGGCTCCCAGGCCCTTTGGGTTCAATGAGAGGGATGCCGAGGGAAGCGGGGTCGTCGTCAAGGAGGCCCATCGGCTCATGGAGGGACTCATTGAAGGGAGGAAGGTATGGACCGAAACCTTGCCTTAGAAGTTGTCCGCGTCACGGAAGCCGCCGCCCTTGCTTCTGCCCGCTACATGGGACGAGGAGACGAAAAGGCAGCGGACCAGGCGGCGGTGGACGCGATGCGCAGGGCCTTCGACGGCGTATCCATCCGGGGAACCGTCGTTATCGGCGAGGGAGAGAGGGACGAGGCTCCCATGCTCTACATCGGCGAGAAAGTGGGCGACGGCACGGGACCGGAAGTGGACATCGCCGTGGACCCGCTGGAGGGGACCTCCATTTGCGCCAACGGCGGCCCCAATGCGCTTTCGGTCATCGCCATCGCAGACCGGGGGAAGTTCCTGCACTGTCCCGATACCTATATGGACAAGCTCGCCGTGGGTCCGGAAGGCAAGGGCATTCTGGACCTGGACAGGAGCCCTACGGAGAACCTCAAGCTGCTCGCCGAGGCCAAAGGGCGCAAGGTCGAGGACCTGACGGTCATCATTCTATATCGCCCGCGGCACGAAGCCCTGATCGAGGAGGTGCGCCGGGCCGGGGCGAGGATCAAGCTCATCAGCGACGGGGACGTGGCCGCCGCCATTGCCACGACCAAACCGGAGTCCGGCATCGACCTCATGCTGGGAATCGGAGGCGCCCCCGAGGGCGTTTTGGCGGCAGCGGCGCTGCGCTGCATCGAAGGGGACATGCAGGGCCGGCTCAAGCCGAGGAATCCCCAGGAGGTGGAGCGGGCCAGGGCCATGGGGATTGGCGATATCAACCGGAAGTATTCCATTGAACAGCTCGCGGGCGGCGAGGTGATGTTCGCCGCCACGGGCGTTACCAACGGCGAATACCTCAACGGTATCCGCTTTTTTGCCAAAGGAGCGACGAGCCAATCCGTGGTCATGCGGTCCAAGACGCGGACCATTCGGGTCATTCACTCCGCCCATCACTTTGATTTCAAGCCGGGCTTCTGAGGGAGTCCGCGTTCGGTCCGCGATGAAGCGCGCGAAGCACAAGAAGCCGAGACCCAGGCCGAGTCATTGGCCGATGTTTGTCGTTGCCGGTATCCTGGCGCTCTGTTTCCTGTGGATTTATCGTGCCGATATCGAGGAATTCACGCGCCTTGCATGGAACCGGATCGCTCCGGAAAAAGGCCCGGAGCCGGCGACTCCGGAACGCATCCTGGATCAGGAGAAAAAAGAACTCGAGCGGATACTCGAGCGGGGATAGGCGATCTATCGCGAGCCTATTTCCGATCTCTCTTAAATTCGAAGCCCTGGCGCCCTCAAACTTGACATGGGGCCGGGCTTTAGTAGGTTGAGACGACTGCCCCCGGGGGAAATTAAGAGGAGGAACGGTCCATTGTCCAGTCTGAACGAACAGAGCCTTCAAAAGGCGTCCCGCGACCTCTACGCCGCGGAGAAGGAGCGGCGGCCCATCCGGCCTTTCACGGAACAGTTCCCGGGAATCGAGATAGGCGACGCCTATGGAATCCAGCTTGCCCTGATGGAGCTAAAAAAAGCCGACGGGGCCAAGGTGGTCGGAAAAAAAATAGGCCTGACCAGCAAGGCCATGCAGAAAATGCTCAACGTAGACCAGCCCGACTACGGGCATATCCTTGACGGCATGATGGTTGACGACGGGGCCCGTTTTCCAACGGCGGAATTGATTCAACCGAAGATCGAACCTGAAATTGCCTTCATTCTGGACAGGGACTTGAAGGGGCCCGGGGTGACCGCTATTCAGGTCCTGGCCGCCACGGCCTACGTCCTTCCCGCTCTGGAGATCATCGACAGTCGCATCGAGGGCTGGAAGATCAAGCTCTGCGATACCATCGCCGACAACGCCTCCTCGGCTCGTGTTGTTTTAGGGGGCGTGATGAAGCGGGTGGACCAACTGGACCTCCGCCTGGTGGGCATGGTCATGGAGAAAAACGGGGAAGTGGTTCAGACCGGGGCCGGGGCGGCGGCTCTCGGGCATCCCGCCAACGCCGTGGCCTGGCTGGCCAACGCCGTGGGCGCCTACGGGGTCACCCTGAAGGCAGGCGAAGTCATCATGCCCGGCGCCCTGTGCGGGGCCGCTGATGTGGCCCCGGGGGACACGGTGCGCGCAACCTTCGACGGCCTCGGAACGGTTTCTGTCCGCTTTGTGTAGAGGAGGAGTTCATGGATAAGGTTAGAGCAGCCATTTTAGGATCGGGAAACATCGGCACCGATCTAATGCATAAGCTCAAGAGAAGCCGATTTTTGGAAGCCACCGTGATGGCGGGGATTATTCCGGAGTCGGAGGGGTTGGCCCGGGCGAGGGACAACGGACTCATTACGACCCACGAAGGGATCGAGGGGTTGCTTGCGCTGGGAGATAAATTCGACATCGTCTTCGAAGCCACCACCGCCAAAGCACACCTCGAGCATGCTCCGCTCCTCAAAAAGGCGGGTAAAGTTGCCATCGACCTCACGCCGGCGGCCGTGGGCCCCTACGTAGTGCCGCTGGTCAATCTCAACGAAAATGTGGGAGAGCCCAACGTGAACCTGGTGAGCTGCGGCGGGCAGGCCACCGTCCCATGTGTGCACGCCATGCGGGAGGTCGCTCCGGTGGAGTACGCGGAGATCGTGGCATCCATTGCGAGCAAGAGCGCGGGACCCGGGACGCGGCAGAACATCGACGAATTCACGGACACGACAGCCCGCGGGCTGGAAAAGGTCGGCGGGGCTGCCCGCGGTAGGGCCATCATTGTATTGAACCCCGCGGAGCCACCCGTCCTGATGCGCAACACGGTCTACGGCATCGTCGAAGACGGCGATCCGGAAAAGATTCGCAAGTCCATCGAAGATATGGTGCGTCGAACCCAGGAATACGTTGCCGGATACCGGCTCAAGGCCAGGCCTTTGGTGGAAGACTTCCCCGGCGACAAAGGAAAGAAGAAGGTCACGGTGTTCGTGGAAGTCGAGGGGGCGGGCGATTACCTTCCCAAGTATGCCGGAAACCTCGACATCATGACCTCGGCGGCTGTCAAAGTGGGTGAGGAGATCGGCAAACACCTGGCGGCCGGAACCTGGCACAGGAAAGAATCCATGGAGGCACGGGCATGAGCGATAAGACCAAGATCCATATATTGGACAGCACGCTCCGAGACGGCAGTCACGCCCTGGCCCATCAGTTCACGGCGGAGCAGGTGACCCGGGTGGTTCGGAGCCTGGACGATGCGGGTCTTGAAATCATCGAGGTCTCCCATGGAGACGGCCTGGGAGGCTCGACGCTAACCTATGGGTTCTCCAAACAGTCCGAAATGGAATTGCTAAAGGCTGCCGCCTCGGTGATCAAGCGGGCCAAGCTGGCCGTGCTTCTCCTCCCCGGCATCGGCACCAAGGAGGACCTGAAAATGGCGGAGGGCTTCGGCGCCAAGGTTGCCCAGATCGCCACCCACGTGACAGAGGCGGATATCGCCGAACAGCATATCGGACTCGCCAAAAAAATGGGCATGAAGGTCATTTCCATGCTTATGATGTCCCACATGGGCTCCCCGGAAAAGATCGCCGAGCAAGGAAAACTCGTGGAGAGTTACGGGGCGGACGTGGTCCTGGTTACGGATTCGGCCGGAGCCCTGATGCCCCACACCGCGAGGGAACGCATCGCGGCGTTACGCTCCGCGGTTAAGATTGATATCGGTTTTCACGGCCACAACAACCTTTCCCTGGCCGTGGCCAACAGCATTGCCGCCATTGAGGAAGGGGCCCGCTGGCTGGACGCCTGCACCTGCGGACTGGGCGCCGGGTCGGGCAATACCGCGACTGAAGTGGTGGCCGCGGTACTGGACAAACTGGGGTACGACACCGGTATCGACCTGTGGAAGATCATGGACGTGGCTGAGGAAGTGGTGCGGCCGATCATGCAGAAGCCGGTGAGGATCGGCAAGGCAAGCCTGACCATGGGGTACGCGGGGGTCTATTCGAGCTTCCTGCTCCACGCGGATCGGGCGGCGGAGAAATTCGGCGTGGACGCTCGGGACATCCTGGTCGAGATCGGCAAGCGAAAGCTGGTGGGCGGCCAGGAAGACCAGATCATCGAGGTGGCCATGGAGCTGGCGGAGAAAAAGCGGCAAACGCCGCCAACGAGCCGCGCATCGGCCTGACGTCCTGCCGGCATTATCCCGGGGACATTTTAGCCCCCATGAAAAAAAAACTAATTCTCCTCAATCAGCGTTTATACTGCCGGACGGCGGCGGTTCCCCTCCCGTTGTTAGCTGGCCGGATGCGAATCGGGAACTTTGGGGATTTGGGCACTGTGCCAAACCGCCACGATCCAGATCATTTCTCCCTGCAGCCGATAGAAGAATCGGTAAGGCGCAATAATAACTTCTCGATGCGGTAATTCTGGAAACTCCGGCAAACGCCTGCCCGAATTTGGAAAACGTTCGAGCCTCTTAAGAACTTGTTCAGCCCGCTCACGGAATCTTTGAGCGGCCACAGGATTGTCTCTTCGGATGTATGTCAATGCGCGAAGAAACTGGGATCGCCCACTCGGTGTAAACCGTACTCTCACGGTTTCGAGAGAAGCGCGTCGGCGTCAGCCAATACATCGTCAAGATCATATCCTTTGCCAGCGGCGATCTCTCTTTCACCCAAAGCAAGAAGTTTAAGGATCGCACGTTCGTGCTCGCCTTTTTCGTAAGCGTCCATACTCAGCAAAACGGCGGCCGGACGCCCGTGCTCTGTCACAATCAAGGGAGCCTTGGATTTTCGAACCCATTTGAGGGCTCCGGATGCATCTTGCTTAAGATCGCTTACCGGGATTTTCGTTGGGTTCTTGGCCATAATTGTCCTCTGCGACGATTTTAGCTCTTTGCTATGGGTATTGTAAAACGGCGGCGGGGGTGCCGGCAAACTTTAACAGGCACGTCTTGTGGAGGCAGCGGTGAATGAGGCGCCGAATAGACCCGGGCAAAAAATGGCGGCTGGCACGGGGCATCGGGTTTTTTCCTTAGAGCACACGATTCATAGCCCAAAAGGGGCGTCTAAGCCCCTCAACCACCCTCTATTTTTCAGTCTTTTCTCGCAAGATCAACATGTTGCATTGCTCCGACCCGGGGCTGAGCTGGCTTGCGGAGGGTCCGTGTTCATGCGCGGGTTAAGGTCCGACTTCCTTAGTGTCGGTATGTGGCCACGGTTTGATTTTCGCCAGCGTGGCACCCAAAGCGCGCTCCGCGACTTCCGTGTCGTGGGCGGCCTGAGCACGCAGCCAGTAACCGTTGGAGAGACCGAAAAACCGGCACAGACGTAAGTCCGTGTCCGCCGTAATAGAACGCTTGCCGGCCACGATATCCCCGATACGCTGTGCCGGCACACCGATCTCCTTTGCTAGCCGGTACTGACTGATCCCCATCGGTTTCAGAAATTCTTCCAACAAGAGTTCGCCGGGTGTCACAGGCTTGAGCTTACGCATTGTTATCCTCCGTTAGTGATAATCGACGATCTCGACATCTTCGGCGCCGGTGCCGGTCCAACGAAAACACACACGGAACTGATTATTGACACGGATGCTATGCTGCCCCGCGCGATCACCCTTCAGGGCTTCCAATCGATTTCCCGGCGGCACCCTCAAATCGTCCAACCGGTCCGCAATTTCTAATTGTCGCAGCTTGCGTCGCGCTACCGTCGCAATGTTCGCGAACCGTCTGACCCGCTCGCCTTTTGATAGCGCCCGCGTGTCAGGGCACTTGAACGACTTGATCACAAGTTGATGGTAACGCTAGGCGTGATTAACGTCAAGTGTTACTACCGGGGCGCTTCGGTCTTTTAAGCCTCAACGCTGTGCTCAGCCGCGCGTATTGCGCGTCTGGCTGAAGCAGAGGGTTAGGCCCTGGCACCGAACGCTCGCCGCACCCGGCGACGCTTCGAGTACGCTGGTGAAGCCTCTTGAATCCTCCGCATCGCCTCGGGTGGATAGACCTTCTCCCCACACTTCGGACAGGTGAAATACTCAAGAGAGTCTACCGTATAGCTCATGCCCTTGTAGCTGCCCGTCCATTCTCCTTTCACCTCTCGGATGGCTGGGCTGCCACAGGAAGGACAAGCAGAGATAAAGAAACGCTCCTTGCGAGTGAAAGTTCTCATAGTGCCCTCTTGGAGGAGATGAGGAAGTAGAAGTGATCCTCACCTCGTTCTCGTATGAGCTTGCCCTTCGAATATACCATGACACCCTCAAGACTGGTCGACTGAATTACGTACAGATACTCCGAGCGGCTGCCCCGGCGGAGACTCCGTGACCGCAGACGCTTGTAGATCGCCACCGCGTTGACAATAGACTCGGCGACATCAAGCTCAGTGAGCCCATCGGCCTCCATCTCGACCCGGGCCTTCTCGCTGAATGCATACCGTCCGGCCAAAACAGCACGCTTGATTCGGACAAGAATATCGACCACATCAGCAATCTACCACAATCTCCGGTTCGGGCCTAACGTATAGCGTTTTATCCCTAATGCCTTGAGGTGACGAGGCTCAGACAGAATGCGCTACGTGGCACTGGGGATAAAACGTGTTGGACTAAACCGCTGGGACGATTTTTAGCTCTTTGCTATGGGTATTGTAAAACGGCGGCGGGGGTGCCGGCAAACTTTAGCAGGCACGTCTTGTGGTGGCAGCGGTGAGTGAGGCGCCGAATGGACCCGGGCAAAAAATGGCGGCTGACACGGGGCATCGGGTTTTTTCCTTAGAGCACGCGATTCATGACCGATAAAGGGCTTCTAAGCCCCTCAACCACCCTCTATTTTTCAGTCTTTTCTCGCAAGATCAACATGTTGCATTGGTCCGACCCGGGGCTGGTGTCCTTGACAACCGGGGGCCTCATAGGTGTTAGGCGACACTCTCATATGGCGGGAAGCTTGTTCATAAGATCTGAAACCCAACGAGTTGCTGAATCACGCGCTACCTCGACAAGGCGTCTGACTGCTATCCTATTCGAATTCACTTCGAGCGAAATGCGCTTCGGGGGACCTTTGGTGTCAAGGACAAAGTGGCGCTTGAGTCGCGAGTGCGTGAGCCAGCCTCGCGCAGACTTGACGGAACCATAGTCCGAATCACCGAGTACATCGTCGACCCAGCGTACTGCCTCTTGTGGGAGCTGGGCGCGGCGTGACCGGACTCGCGGCCGTGGCGATCCAGATGGATCGAAGTCACGCAAGTCGAACTCTCGAAGGCCCGAATGACCGCAGAACACACGGCCTAGTGCGGCTGCGCAGAGATCCAGGGCTGTTATGCAGCTGCTAGTAGCCCATCGTGCGTGCGCGACATCTACGACATCCGGTCTGTGGCCAATCGCCGAGGAACTTGAGGTGTCGAATGCCCGATCGATGTCATCGAGATAGTGGAGACAGTCGACCGTCCAGCACGCGCAAGCCATAAGAGCGCCAGCGTCGGGATTACCGTGGCGCTTTTCAAACCCCCGGATTACTTTCATTGGGTCCTTGGGCCAGCTGTACTGTGGCATGGGTCGTTGACAACTCCGGACTTGGCAAAGTGCCGTCTAACGAGGCTGTAGAAAAAGCCCAAAATATTGAAAAGCGTCCAAACTGTGGCGGTACCCAAATGGTCTCCCAATCCGAGATCGTCGTTTTAAAGCAAAATACGGAGGTCATTTTTTCTGTACATTGTTGGCACTACCTTTTTCTACAGCCTCAACGTCTAAGCTCACCTGCCGCCAAAAGCATAGTGGCGGTTTTGGCCGCCAGGAGAAGCGCCTTGTTAGCCTATGTGAATCAAGGAAAAGTAGCTAGTATTAACGACTCAGCCGCTTGCCTATACGCCCTTCGGTGTGGTGGTCTGCTTCGCTGAGGGTTCCTTGCCCAAGATAAAAGTACGGTTGGATCAGCATAACAGGCCTTGCCAAGCACTTCGGGGGCCAAGACGTAGTCTGACGGCTGCCGCTCCATTATTGCAATAAAAAGCTCTTGAAATTCATATCTAGTTACTAGT
>Ga0326597_10001950_pt1 | contig 31786 bp, 40 predicted proteins | sample RVTome_12_FD_203789 | JGI IMG/M metagenome (GOLD analysis project Ga0326597, IMG submission 203789) | Soil microbial communities from uranium-contaminated site in the Upper Colorado River Basin, Wyoming, United States - RVT100D185 | ecosystem: Environmental > Terrestrial > Soil > Contaminated >...
GGTACGCGCTTGTGGACGTCTCGGTCCGACAGCGCGATTCGGTGTTCTTCAGCTCGTTTGCCGGCGGTCAGTTCACCGGCGAGACGGGGACGCGCACGGTTGCCGTGTCGCCGCGGGTCGTGCTGCAAGGCCGGTCCGGTGGGATGTCGCATCACTTCGTGGCTGGAGGCGACGTGACGGACGCCAGCCAGGACATTTCGAACACGGTCTTCTTCGACGGGCTTCCCGACCTCGGACTTTTCACCCTCGAAAAGCAGAGCTTTGGTGTCTACGTGCAGGACTCGGTCAGCTCCGGTCCGGTGACCGTGTTAGGCGGGTACCGGTACGACCACACGGCCTACTCGTTTGCGCCCAGCGCGCCAGGCAGCCGCGCCTTCGACGCCCACGCCGGCAGCTTCGGCGCGACCTTCCGGCTGTCGGAGGAGGTCGGCGTGTTTGCACGCGCGTCGCGGAGTTTCCGGTACCCGGTGCTCGACGAACTGTTCGACTTCTTCGGCAACACGATTCAGACGGGCATCACGCGGCAGCACTCGACCGACGCGGAGGGCGGCGTCCGTCTGCAGGCGAACGCGGCGCGCGCCAGCCTCAGCGTGTTCACGATTGCGACTGACGACGAGATCTTCTTCAATCCGGCCGGTGGTTTCGGTTTCGGCGCCAACGAAAATCTCGACGGCGCAAGTCGCCGGATGGGTATCCGGCTTGCGGTCACGGTGCCCGTGGACGTCGTGCGGCTGGCCGGCACCTACACGTTGACCGACACCTCGATCGATGGCGGCGCGTACGACGGCCGGTCGATGCCCGGCATCGCCACCCATCGCGCGACCGTCCAGGCGGGGCTGCCTCTGATCGCCCGACTGACGCTCGACCTCGAAGGTCTCTTCACCGGTGCCCGGCACTTTGAGGGCGACTTCTCGAATCAGTTCGGCGAGCAGGATTCGTACGTGCTCCTCGACGCCAAGCTGGCGTACCGGCAGGGGCGCGCGCGTCTCTTCGTCGACCTGAAGAATCTCCTCGACGAGGAGTATGCCGAGTACGGGGTACTCGGCGGCTTTCCGACCGAGCGTGCGTTCTATCCATCAGCGGGACGGCACGCGATAGCAGGCATCGAGATCGGGTTGTGATCGTCGGGTCGGCCGTGGCCTTCGGCGGCCAGCGTATCGATCAGCCTCTGACGATTTTCAGGGACTCGATCGAGATGGGTGTGACTGGCTGGTCGCCCGGCTTCTTCGTCGCCGTGGCACCAATCTTCTGGATGACGTCCGTGCCTTCAATCACTTCGCCAAACACGCTGTGCTTGTTGTCCAGCCACGGAGTCGGCGCCAAGGTGATGAAGAACTGGCTTCCGTTGCTGTTCGGCCCAGCATTTGCCATCGAGAGGATCCCGGGCTTCGAGTGGCGCAGATTCGGGTGAAACTCGTCGGCGAATTTGTAGCCCGGTCCTCCTGTCCCAGAGCCGAGGGGATCCCCGCCCTGGATCATGAAGCCGTCGATCACCCTGTGGAAGACGAGCCCGTCGTAGAAGGGCCGCTTCGTCATTCGGCCGTTCTTCGGATCGGCGAATTCCTTTGTTCCTTCGGCGAGACCGGTGAAGTTCGCGACCGTATTTGGCACCTCAGCCTCAAAAAGGCGGACGGTGAACGCTCCCTCGCTTGTCGTGAAACGCGCGCTGATCATTGATATGCTCTCCAAGATATGCTCTCCAACGGACGCTACCTGGCCCGCCTTTCATGACTTGATCATATCGGTATCTGCACTTCGACGTCTTCAATCCTGGAACGGCCTCTGGATATTGGACCTGACCCTGACCGACAGGCCTTTTGACTCGAGATGGGGCCAACGTCCGTATCCGTCATCTTGCGATGCGAGCTGCAGTTCGTGTGGGCTCCAGGCGACGCCGGCTGCGCTGCTCGAGAAGGGCGCGGCTGCCGCTCCGGTGTTGCTCCGTCGTGCGCTCGCCGGAGCGGTCTTCCCGTCCAGGTGATATCCTGCGGTGTTCCGCTGCCGATCGTGTCGCTCGCCTCAGGGCAGGCCGCGGATCGCGCTGCGTTCGACGTGTCTGTGTATGATGGGTTCTGTCGGAGGGTCGGAAATCGATGGGCTGCCCCTGCTGCCGTTTACGACAGAAACGGGGGACAATGCATCGGCGGCCGAATGCCGGCGCGATTCATGAAATAGGAAGCATGAGGAGGAGCATGAAGACACTACTGACGATCGGAACAATGGTGGCCGTCACTTCGGTCGCGACGATGGGGCTTGCAGGACAAATCGACTTCGACAAGATGAACCGGCTCCAGAAGCCTGAGTCACTGACCGAGCAGGCTCCGGATACGTTCAGGGCGCAGTTCGACACAAGCAAGGGGGTCTTCGTTATTGAGGTCCACCGCGACTGGGCGCCTCGCGGCGCCGACCGGTTCTACAACCTGGTGAAGAACGGCTTCTTCGATGACGTTCGATTCTTTCGGGTGATAAAGGGCTTCATGGCGCAGTTCGGGATACACGGTACTCCGTCCATCCAGGCAGCCTGGCGAACCGCGCAGATCGAGGACGATCCGGTGAGGGAAAGCAATCGGCAGGGATACGTCACGTTTGCCACCGCCGGTCCGAACACCCGCACGACGCAGTTGTTCATCAACTTCGGGAACAACACCGGGCTCGACAAGCAGGGCTTCGCACCGATCGGGCGGATCGTCGAGGGGATGGACGTCGCAAATCGTATCAACAGTGAGTACGGCGAGGGGGAGCCCCGCGGCAGCGGGCCGAATCAGGGGACGATTCAGCAGCAAGGGAACGCCTATCTGAACAAGTCGTTCCCGCGACTCGACTACATCAATTCGGCAACCATTGTCGAGTAGGAGATTAGTGCCGGAATCAGCGCTCGCAGCTCTCCTCGCTGGCCAGCACCGCGATCCGTTCGCGGTGCTGGGCCCTCATCAGACGGATGACGGCCTGCGCGTCGTCGTGCGCACCATGCAGCCCGCTGCGCAGCGAGTCGAAATACGGCTGGTGGCGACCGGCGCCATCGTCCGGATGCGCGAGAGCGTCGCGGGCGGCCTCTTCGAGGTGTCGCTGCCTTCTTCTGCCGGAGGGGCTCTCGACTATCGATTTCGAATCACCTATCCGGGCAACCACCTGGTGGAGGTCGATGACCCGTATCGGTACGGGCGCGTCCTTTCCGATTACGACCTTCATCTGTTTGCCGAAGGCACCCATCTCCGGGTGTTCGAAAAGCTTGGGGCGCACCGGACCGAATTGGGCGGAATCGACGGTGTGCACTTCGCGGTGTGGGCGCCCAATGCCGACCGTGTCAGTGTGGTCGGCGATTTCAACGGATGGGACGGCCGGGTCCATCCCATGCGGCTTCTCGTGCCGTCTGGCGTGTGGGAGCTGTTCGTGCCGAATCTGGCAGACGGTGAACGGTACAAGTTCGAGATCAGGACGGCTTCCGGGGCACTCCTGAAGAAGGCCGATCCGTATGCGGTGGCGTTCGAAATACCACCGCTGACGGCTTCGGTCGTTCGCGACATCTCAGGGCACGAGTGGCGTGATGCGGAGTGGATGGCAAGTCGGCCAGAGAAGAACGGTTGGCTCGATCGTCCGATGTCAGTGTACGAAGTACACCTGGGCTCCTGGGCTCGGGTGTCTGAGGACGGCAACCGGTTTCTGACGTATGGGGAAATAGCGGAACGCCTCATTCCGTACGTCAAGGAACTTGGCTTCACCCACATCGAGCTTCTCCCCGTCATGGAGCACCCGTTTTCGGGGTCGTGGGGCTATCAGGTCGCGGGTTTTTTCGCTCCGACGAGTCGCTTCGGCCCGCCGACCGAGTTCAAAGCGCTGGTCGATGCGTGCCACCGTGCGGGCATCGGTGTGATCCTCGACTGGGTACCCGGTCACTTTCCGAAAGATGAACACGGACTGGCTTGGTTTGACGGTACTGCTCTCTACGAACATGCCGATCCACGACAGGGTGAACACGAGGAGTGGGGCACGCTGGTCTTCAACTATGGCCGCAGTGAGGTTCGCAGCTTCCTGCTGTCGAACGCACTCTTTTGGCTGGAGGAATACCACATCGACGGGTTGCGGGTGGACGCCGTGGCGTCGATGTTGTACCTGGACTACTCGCGGCAGGAAGGCAAATGGATTCCGAACCGCTTCGGTGGACGCGAGAACATCGAGGCTGTCGAGTTTCTGAAGCAGCTCAACTTGCTCACCCACGGAGAGCATCCCGGAACGATCACCGTCGCGGAAGAGTCGACGGCGTGGCCGGGTGTCAGCCGGCCGACCCACCTGGGTGGGCTAGGTTTCACGTACAAGTGGAACATGGGCTGGATGCACGACATCCTCGAGTACGCCAAGAAGGACCCTGTTCACCGTCGCTGGGAGCATCGTCTCATTACGTTCTCTGCTCTGTACATGCACACGGAGAGCTTCATTCTGCCTCTTTCGCACGACGAGGTCGTCCACGGCAAGCGAGCGCTGCTGGACAAGATGCCGGGTGATACGTGGCAGAAGTACTCGGAGCTGCGCGTCCTCTACGGATTCATGTACGCTCACCCAGGTAAGAAGTTGTTGTTCATGGGCGGGGAATTTGGGCAGTGGCGTGAGTGGAATCACGATCGCAGCCTGGACTGGCATCTCCTGGACGACCCGGCTCACGCGGGTCTCAAGGATTACGTCCAGGCGCTAAATGCGCTCTATCGATCCCAACCGGCCCTGTACCAGTGCGACTTCGACGATTCTGGCTTCCGCTGGATCGACTGCAACGACAACGAGAATAGCGTGGTGTCGTTCGTGCGCTATGCACGCGACCGGCAGGACTTTCTCGCGACGATCTGCAACTTCACCCCTGTGCCTCGACAAGGCTACAGAATCGGTGTGCCCGAGCCTGGCTACTACGCCGAGCTGGTGAATAGCGACAGCGCAGCTTTCGGCGGCAGCAATCTCGGCAATGGCGGTGGCGTTTCGAGTGAGCCGGTTGCCGCTCATGGCTTTGAACACTCTGTGCGCCTCACGGTGCCTCCTCTGGGCTGCTTGATCCTGCAGCGCAAAGCATAAGTACGACGACTCCTCGCGCACTAGCCGTTGCCCTGGTCGCTCTCGCGGCTTTCCTCGACCTCGTCGCCTACTCGATCGCTGTCCCGGTTCTCCCAGACCTGAGCCGGAGGCTCGGAGCGTCCCCCACGACGATCGGTCTTCTGTTCTCATCGTTTGGCGTGTCGCTCTTGATCGTTTCGGTACCGATGGGCGCGATGTCTGACCGGATCGGACGGAAGTTCCTGATGGTGGTCGGTCTCCTCGCTCTTTCGGCGTCGAGCATTCTGTTCGCCGTGGCGAACCAGCTGCTTTGGCTGTTTGTCGCACGGGTCGTGCAAGGCGCGGCGGATGCCGTGACCTGGGTCGTGGGCTTCGCGCTCATCGCCGACCTGTACGGCCAGAAGGAGCGCGGTCGCGTCATGGGTCTCGTCATGGCCGGGACGACCTTCGGGCTGATGGTCGGGCCGTCGCTTGGTGGATGGCTATACGAGCGCGGCGGGCCGGGTCTGCCATTTTTCTCCGTGGCCGGACTCTCAGGGCTGACTGCCCTCGCGTTCGTGACCCTGCGCCTGCCGGCAGAGCACGCCGAGCGTGAGACGGTGTCCGCCCGAAGGGTTGTCCGAGAGCCGGCAATCTTGCTGTGTGGCGCCGTCGTGGTCGTGGCAGCTTCGACGGTAGCGATGCTGGAGCCGGTATTGGCGCTCTGGTTGGCGTCATCGATTCAACTCACGCCATCTCGTATCGGTCTCGTCTTTGGCGCGGCGGCGGCGGTTGCTGCCGGCCTTCATCCCATGTACGGTCGTCTTGCCGACAGATTCGGCAGCCGGCTCGTGACGATGATCGGCCTGATGCTCACGGCCCTGATGCTGCCCGTCCTAAGCCGCGCCTGGAGCTTCGAGTCGGCGGCGCTGCTATACGTGATACAGGGCGGTGCCATCGCGCTCGTCGTCACGCCGTCTCTGGCGTACATGGCTGACTCGACGTCGAACGCGGGCGTAGGCTCGTTCGGGGTTGCGTACGGGATCTATAACGTTGCCTGGGGCAGTGGTCTGATGGTCGGGCCTGCCGTGGGAGGGTTTCTCTACGAGCAGATAGGTTTCGAGCGGTTGACGTGGGTGTGGACGCCAGTGGTCGTCCTGATCGGGATTGTTCTGTTCCGCCAAGAGGTCTAGCTGCCCCCCGCCTTTCCGATGATCCGCTCCCACTCCTCGTCGGTGACCGGCATGACCGACAACCGTGAGATTCGCACGAGCGCGAACGTCTTGAACGCCGGGTCGGCTTTGATTTCGGCCAGTGTGACAGGCCGCGGCAGCTTCTTTACCGGTGCGATGTCCACAATCGCCTGCTTGCCCGCCTTATCCTCGGGGTCCGGATAGGCGTGACCCAGCGCCTTGGCGATGCCAATAACGGCTTTTTCCTTGCCCGTGTGATAGACGAAGATACGGTCGCCGCGGCTGACGGCATGCAGGTGCCTTTGCGCCACAGGGTTGCGCACGCCGCTCCATACGGTCTTGCCGTCTTTCAACAACTCGTCGAAGCTGTAGTTTCCGGGTTCCTCTTTAAACAGCCAGTTCATGGACGCATTCTATCGCCAGCGGCAGGGCTTCCGAAGAATTCGATAGCGACCAACCACTTCGTAATTTGTTGCACTTCTTGGGAATTTATTCCACCAGTGACCTGTCGCGGCCGAATCAGTATCGCTCTGGGCCGCCCGCTCCTGTGGCACCGGACTTCAGTTCGGCTTCTGCAGCAGGCCGAGGTCTTGATCTGAAGGCAGGTCTGAAGACCTGCGCGACAAGCGGTGGTCATTCAGCGAGGACAGGCCACTGGCGCTATGATGCCGACGACATGCGCCTGGTCATGCTGACGTTCGCGCTCTTGGCCTGGGGATGTGCCGTTGAGCCACCTCCCGTCGGATCGGCGACGACTGAGGACACATTTTCGAAAGAACCGATCGTGACCTGGAAGCGCGTCGGCTCGTGGTCTGGCCGGGGCGATGGCCAGACGACGACGTTCTTCATGGAACGACACGAATGGCGACTGAACTGGGAAGCCAAGAGCGCGAGGGGCGACGACGAGTCTCGCCTTACGGTCAGGGCTCACAGCGGCGACAGTGGCCGCATTCTCGATGTGCCACTCGACGGCGTACAGCCGGGTGCCGGCTCTGTGCAGATGGTGCAGGAACCCCGCGTGTTCTACCTGTCAATCGAGGCAGGCGATCTTGAGTGGTCACTCTCCGCAGACGAGCGCATAGCAAGAAACCAGCCCCTCCGCCGACCGTGAGCGGCCCGCGGCCGTGTCGCCTGTTAAGTGCACGCGTCACTCTCGGAGCGGGGAGCGAGGATCCTGTTTGCGAACGGCCACGCAAGGTGCTCGGCGACCATCAGTTTTCGTCAGGGTGTCCGACCCCCTGCAGGACACGAGCTCCGAGTATGAGGGGGCTCCGATCGCGGGTCGGGGTTCAGTTTGAGTGGATAGCCAGCTCACGCTAAGCTAGAGGTTCCAATTGCGCCGGAGAGATGTCCGAGTGGTTGAAGGAGCACGCTTGCTGCAATACGGACGATGCTGGCACGATGGACTACATCTGCAGCGTACAAGTTAGCGCATTCCCGACGGAGCCCAGGCAGTTCTCGCGCCTAAGGATTCCGCCACAGACGTACGCGGTGTTCACACATCGGGACCACGTGTCGGCCATCGGCACGACGTGGCAGGCCATCTGGAATCACGGGCTGGCCGGTGCCAGCCTGGAAGCCGCCGATGGGCCGACCCTCGAGCGGTATGGTCCGATGTTCGACGGGCGCACCGGAATGGGTGGCTTCGAGATCTGGGTGCCCGTAGCCTAACTGAACCTCGGTACCGACCGGCCTGCCGATCGCGTGTCGCCAGGTCGGTCGAGTAGGCACCGATCTGTCGCGCAGGGTCTATCTATCCTGCGGTCCCAGGGCCGAGAACCAGGTTTCGCGGCCAACAGGCGACAACGGTCGCGGTCTGCGGGGCCTCGCGATTATGGCCACATGTGGCTATACTGGAGCGATGGAAACCGGCATTCGAGAGTTGAAGGATAACTTGAGTCGATACATCCGCCGCATCGAGGCTGGCGAGCGCATCGCCGTGACCGCGCACGGGCGCGTGGTGGCCGAACTTGTGCCTCCGTCCATATCGAAAGCCGGTCACAGAAGCCGCTACGAGGAATTGGTGGCGAGCGGCGTCATTCGGCCTGCCCTCGAAGACGGGGACCCGCTCGAAGACTGGCCTGACATCAGGCTACCGGCTGGTACCGCCGCGGTCTTGATCGACAGCGACCGTGGCGAAGCATAGAGCATCCGCCGGTCGCGTGGGTCGCCGTCCCCGAAGCACGGTGCGCACCTCGCCTGAGGTCCTGCTGTCGACCCGCTACATCGAATCGAGCGCATTGGTCGCGGCGTTACTGGAGCGTGATCTGTCAGCCAGGGCGTCGATACGCGCGCAGGGTAAGCGGGTCACCTCCGCGCTGACGCTTGCCGAAGCTGCTCGCGCCATCCTCCGCGGGCGCGCCACCGGGCGCCTGAGTGAGGCTGATGAACGCGCCGCGACACGTGGGCTCCAAATGTTCGGGCGCCGTTGCGACCTCGTCGGCATCACTGACGCGGTTCTCGCGCGAGTCGGCCGCCCCTTCCCGGTAGAACCCATTCGCACGCTCGACGCGGTGCATCTCGCGACGGCAGAAGAGTTGGCCGAGCCGCCCGCGCTCGTGACGATCATCACCCGGGACGCTCGGGTCCGAGACAACGCACGAGCGCTCGGCTACGCCGTCGAGTGAAGGAAGGGGTTTCGATTGGTCTGGCAACGGCACCGACCGAGCGCCAACCAAGTTGAAAGTCGGGACTCCCTGTGGATCGTCTCCAAGGGTTCAACTATCCGGCGCCAGGGTCTTAGCGGCGAGGGAGCGAACCTAACGACGGGAAGAAGTAGATCGCCACTACGCCGCGATCGCGACCTTCGTCCGGGGCGGGCTCGGTCCTGCGTTGCAAACCGCGCCGACGCCTTCATAAGTGATCGAGCGACGTTAAGGGGTCTGACACAATCTCTGCGTCAATCGCGTTGACGTCGTCCGTAAACCGCTGAAAACACATCGCATCAGGAGCAGTAGGATCTGAAGGGCGTTTTGCGATTCTCTGATGAAGAGACCGCTCGCAAGTCGTTGATTCTAAATGGAGAGATGTCCGAGTTGTTGAAGGAGCACGCTTGGAAATTGCTCTAACGGTCTGCGACGGCGTGCAGATTTCGATTACCGTTGCGAAGCCAACCACTTAACCGCGATCGCGTCACCTCGCTCGATCGCCGTAAACCTCAGTGGATCTCGCCCGATCGACAGAGTCACGTCACAGTTACGTCACAGTCCGCGCGGCGTTGGAGGAGCACGCCTTCAGGCGTGTCGACGTCAGGCAGTTTTTGTCCGGACAACCAGGTCAACGTCACAGTTGAGCACTTGTAGTAGGGCTACCAGCTGATCGACAGACTTGCGGTAGTTCGTCTGATCGAGCAGGCGATACAACTGTGCCGCGGAAGTTCCGAGGCGGCGCACAATCTCGCGCTTTGAGAGCGGGCTTTCTGCGACTCGCTTCTGCGCTTCGAGTGTCAGCCGGTAGAGCAGAAGATCTCGCAGGTGTACCGGATCCTGGTTGTACTCGAGCACCTGTTCGACGTGCACGGTGCCGGTGCGGCCGGAGTGGAGGACGTAGCTAAACGCCTCCCGGCCAGCCTCCGGGTCAACGGAGAGCTCCGTGACCGGGTCTTCGGCCGTGGGTGCCGGCTCCGCCTTCGAGAACGGGAACACGAGCGTCTTCCTCGAGGTGCCGACCTCGAACACCTTCTTCCGATTGTTGTGCTTAATAGAGCGGATCTTCACAACAGTCCCTCAGCCTCCAGATCGCTAATCAGTTCCAGAATGCGCCGCGTCGCCGCGCCTTTCATCGGTTTCTGATCGTCCAAATCCCATTTCACGATCAGCTTGCCGTCGCGATACACGTGCACGTGCCGCGGCGGGTGATCGCCTTTCCACGTGATGACGACGTACCCGCCTCGCCGATACTTGCCCACCTGGTTAAGATGTTACCATACATGGTAACGGTTGATGCGGCCAGGGTGAACCCCGGAGTGGCTTCGTGATTCGCCGTCAGCAGTCGGGCAACGTTTTAGAATTATCGGGATGCCTCGGCGCTCAAGGCTCGTGACCTGGAACGGAAAGGATCTTCCGCCGGAATTCGGTGACCTGCACCCGGCCGTTACGTGGTGGAAGCGGTCGATGACGAGGTGCGTTCACTGTTGCCCGAGGAGGGGGCCGGGATCGAGGTCGCGCTCGAGTCGTACCGCCAAGGCCACGTCGTCGACGCCAAGCGCACCCGCGAGATCATCGACGCCGCCAGCGGGCGTGAAAATCCCCCGCATTGGAAGCGATCCCCTTAATCGAGGCAACCTGGCACAAAGGGCACCGAGCTCTCTTCCACGGGTCAGAAACGTCATAAACTCGAACCGCGATTCGAGGTTCGAATGACGTACGCAATCTTCACCGTCACCGCGGAACAGATAGCCGCTCTCGATGCGGCGCGTGCGGTTGAACTTGTCGCCGGCCTGTTGTGGGCCGAAGTTCGACGCCTCGGTTTTCCAACAACGCACGTGCATGTCTCGACGCGGGTCACTGTTCCTGATGGTGGAATTGACGCGTCGGTCGATACGAACGACATCGACGTCGACAAATGGATCGACAGCTTCATTCCCGAAGAGCGCACCTCGCTTCAGATCAAAACAGGTGGCTCGTTCAAGCCTTGGCAGAAGGGCGACATCAAAGATGGACTCTTCGGCAAAGAGAACGACCCGTCCAAGGAGAATCTCGGCGAGAGCGTTCGAACCAGCTCGTCGAGGCGGCGAACCCTCTCGTAAAGGCGGATGGCGTTCGCGCGCGTCATGCACACGGCCATAGCCTTGCCGTTCAGCGTGGCCGTGCGATCTGTGAAATGCGCGAGCAGATCCGCGGCGAGCTGTTCGACGCGCTCCTTGGCGCCCGCGGGTGCCGCGAAGGCCGCCCAACGCGACTTGCGCCGCTCGAGCTCCGATTCTTCGGCCTCTTCCAAGCCGTCGGTGATGTCCTTCAGGGACGCGTCGATGTCAGCCGCGCTGAGGTGCAGCCTGACCTGGCGGGGTTCATAGAAGATTGGGACCGTCGCCTTGTCTTCCTGCGACTGGCGGATGCCGTAGGTGTGGATCAGGTCGCCGAACACCTCCACCGTGTCAGCGCTGCCGAAGCTGACAGGGGTTCCCGTGAAACCGAGCCGTCGCGCATTCGGGAGCGCGTCGGCGAGGTAGCGGGCGAATCCCTTGAGAAACCCGTACTGCGAGCGGTGCGCGAGATCCGACTGCACGAACATCCCGCCAGATCCACAGCACGGGTCGAAGCGGGTGTAATCGAAAGTACGAGTCAGGTTACGCGGCCTGCTGATTGACCTGGCTCCAGTAATCGTTCCACTCTCGGTTTGCCCGCAGCACGCGAAGGGCGAGCATGTGTTCGAGGTTGTCCATCGTCCACCAGGCGCCGGCCCGCTTGAGCCGGCTCTGAATGATGTAGCGATGGGCACTCTCGATCTCGCCCGAGCCGATGGGCAACCCCGCAGCCAAGGCTCCTTGGTAATCCAGGCAATCAGCCCGGTTCGAGATATAGCGGGAGCAGGCGCGGACCGGCGCATCCTTGTCCGCGACGCTCTCCGGTTCCACAGACGGTCGGAGCGCGTCCAGCACCTCGGGCCAGCGATTCTCTCTCAACCAGGGCGCGCTGGCTTCAAGTCAGCGCGCTCAAGCGCGAATCTCTCACCACCACAGATCAACAGCACGCGACCACGCGCGTGCAGGCCGGGAGGGTGCGACATGAAGCCCTGGTTGAACGTTTCTGAAGCGGCGGCTTCAGCACTCGCGGGGAAGCGCCAGCGGGTCTACGGGAGTACCGGCTTCGTGGGATCGTAAGGATTCTCAGGTTCCGGAATGAGTGAAGCCCAGAATACGGGCTCCGGGTCTGGGCTCGCGGCGCGTGCCTTTCGGAGATTCTCCTGATAGTGAGACTCCCCGACAACGCGTAGGAGGCCACTCCACGTCGAGAACTCGATCGACGCTGTGACGGTGAGCCCGCCGACCGCGATTTCGTCGCGGCTGATCTCGTTATTTCGCCAGGGTGCTTGTTCAGGCCGCGACGAAGATGGCGTTGCAGCCGCGCGCCGCGATAATTCGTCAACCAGAACTGCTGCGGGTGCAGTCAGCCGCTGTTTGAATATGCGGTCGATAAGAGATCGGAGCACGGGCGGGAGCAAGTATACGGCAGCGCCATCGGCACGGTACCTGCGCTGCGATGGCGCACGAGACTGGCGGGAGCTGCTTACCTTGTCCGCAATGTTCGACGGGCCGAGCTTACGTAACGCTTGCGGGCCGTCTGCGCATGCTCGATTGACCAGCGCAGGCGCTCAGCGACGAACGCGGCGAATGGCGCAATATCCGTATCGATGCTCGCCCGATCCAGCGCCGACAGGTACGCATCACGGTCCTCGACACGAATGACGGTCCAAGGGTAGCCACCCGACGCCAGCATCGCATTCATCACAAACCGCGCCATCCGGCCGTTGCCATCGGGATAGGGATGGATGTAGCCGAACAGCCAGTGCCCAAGGACTGCGCGCACTCCCGGGTCGGTCTCGTTCTCGAGCAGATCAAAGAACGCGGGCATCGCGTCGCGTACCGCTTCCCATCGTGGGGGTGCGTAGCGTGAGGTGCGGAGATATACCGCATCCTTCCGGTAACCGGCAAGGGCCGCGGCAGGAACAATCCCTGCGGCCACGCAGGGCTGAAAAAGTTCGCGGTACCAGTCCATGTGCGATGCGCGCGCGCGGGCGCCCGGATTGGTGCCGGCAATGATGTCCGCGACCGCGTCTTTCACCTTCTGGAATGCCTGCCAGTAGCCGCGCGCGGCCAACGCATCGCGGCTCTTGCGATCACCGTCATCACCGTCCGGATTCCAATTGCCTTGCTGCACCTTTTCGACAAGTGCAGGCGTAACGCTGTAGCCCTCGATGGAGAGCGAATGGTACGCGTCGCTCTTGTAGATGTCGTCGACAAATTCCAGATACGCGCTCGTGTCGCGCGGCAGGCCCGGTGCTTGCGGATAATTGTGCGCGACCACATCGCGCATCGACTTCCACATCGCCTGAATGCGCCCAACGAGCGGAGGCATGGCCGGCGGCAGAGCCGCGATCACCTGGGCGGCCTGAAACGGATCGCTTTCGCGCGTGTCATAGCCGGCCGACTTCATCGTCTTGACGATCTCGTCGGCCAGCTCCGCACGGCCGATCTGCCGCAGCGCTCCGGCGAGCACGCCGGCCTTGACAGAATTTCCGCCGCTCAACAGAAACCGCAACAGATCTGACGCGTCACGCAGGCTGGCGAGCACGACCTGGGTTTCAATCGGCTGGCGGGCAAGGAACGACTCTGGAATTCTGACGAGCGCTGCCGACGGTGAAAACAGACGCAGCCCGTCGCGCACGATCACGTCGGCGGGATCGGGCATGTCGGGTTGTTTGAGGTCGTAGAGCGACGTGCCGAACAGCAGCTCGAGATTGTGGTTCGTGCCCTTGGGGCTGTAGACCACGACCTGTCTCGGTAGGACCGTGTTTTCGGCGAGGAGCATCACGGATTGTCCCGGCGACAGATGCCAGTCATCACCGAAGCGCTCGTTAGAGTAGCGCGCGCAGAATTCCCAGAACGACGCGTACCAGGGCGTGCTGTCGCCATCGCGAGCCTGGGGGCTCGTCGAGATCAGCCAGCCCTTCATTACTTCCTTCAGGAAGCCGTGTTCGAGCAGCCGTTCCCGGTGGAGACGGCTCAGTTCACGGGATTGGATGACGCGGCGTCCGCCCTTCTGGAGGGACTTTAGCGCGGTCAGCGCTTCGGCGAGTTTTTCGTGAGGCGCAGGCATCTTCAGGGCTCCGTACTCTCACAAGCGTTTCGTGCCGCATAGTTACAAGCATATCATGTCGGATATTTACAAGCAAATTATGCCGTGCAAATACAAGCTTTTCCTGTCCCATAGAAAGCCAGGAATCAAAAGGACTTTCGGTTCGGATGGCCTTGATGACGTCTTTCGGAAAGTGAGGGTCGGATCACCTGATTCGAGGCCAATGGCTCACGGACATGTGAGCATATTAGAGTACACTAGGAGTTCTAAGTGAGTGTGAGAAGAGTATGGCTAGAGTGCAACCCGTCCTGAGCGCGACCGAGCTGGCCCTGGTTGACCAGATGGCCGAATTGACGCATTCGAAACGCACCGACGTGATCAAGAGCGCGCTGGCCGTGTACCACTGGTTCGTTCGGCAAGCGTTGACCGGTGGCCGGGTGATCGCGCGCAAGCCAACGGGCGAGGAAGTTGCGCTCGAGACGGCGGAGTTGAGTGCGCTCGAAGGGAAAGGCAATCGCCTCAGTCCGGAGGAGCTGGGACTGCTGGCGAAAGAGCTCGCGGCCGCGTCCGATCCAATCGAAGCCGCCCGCATCAAGGAGCGGTTGACGCGCGGCTTCTACGGCATCTGACAGCCGTGCCGAAGGTCCGCCGACAGAATCTTCCGCCCGCGCTGTTTCAGCAACTGCTCGAACGCATTCAGAGCCGGAAGATTCCTGCGACGCAGCTTGAGTTGCTCGCGACATGGCTCGACACGGAGCCCGATGTGCCCGAGGGTCAGTGGTACAAGCGCTTTTCCGGTTTGACCGTGTGCGGCGAGGGTGAGTTGATCAAGACGTTTCTGCTCCAGGGACAAGCCCCGAAAGGCAAGCGCGTCCCTTGAGCCGCTCCGTTGTAAAGTAGTCTTGAGGCTGTGGTGAGCGCCAACAAACGACGGGCCGACGCGCGGAGCGTGCGCGACGCTGAGGCGTTGCCGAACCGGCGCTACTTCATTCTCGATCCCAAGCGTTGGGCCGCGTTCCAAGCGGCCCTGGATGCGTCGGCGCGCCCGAATCCGCGTCCGAAGAAGCTCCTGCAGACGCCGAGCGTGTTCGAGCATGCGGACGCCCGTAAGTGATCGCAGAAGATTGGAGGTGTATCACAATTCCTAACACAATTCGGGTTTCGGGCTGAGCCACTCGCCCGTAAACCATTGATTCTAAACATACGGAGAGATGTCCGAGTGGTTGAAGGAGCACGCTTGGAAAGCGATTTTGGCGAGGCTTACCAAGCGACACCGAAACACCTGGTAGCGCACAAGGTTCAACAACTTACCGCTACAAGATGCAGCTCGGTGTGACTCTGTAAACGCCGGTATTCGTTGCCAGTTTCGAGTCCACTTACACAGTTCTTACACAATTCCCGTTTCAGTTTGCGATTTCGATTGCAGTGCTCTCCCGCGTCGAGACGAGCGAGTGCCAGTTTCCTCCTTGGAACGTTGATCGAACCGGGCCAGACGCCCAGTACCGACCGGCTGAGCGTACAGCGGTCTACCGAACCGCCGCGTTTACGAGATCGTCGGCGCCCCTAGAAACAGAACGACGTTTCCCTGCGCAGGAAGCCGTCAGGCGTTGTGCGTGTTCGATTGCAGCCCCGCTCAGACGATCACAAGGAACGGAGTCACCCGCAGCACGCCGTCTTCTTGGCCGCTGGTGTTGCGGTGGCCGACCCACAACCGCATCCCGTGCCGCCGACGGACTTCACCTCGGCATCGAGTGCGCGGCAGGCACTTGTGCCCGACGGTGCGGGTCCCCCGCAACAGGTGTGCGGAGCGCCTCCTTGTGCAAGTGACGTGTCGGCCGCCCCGCGATTCGTCGTCTGTGACTGAGTGGTGTCCATCATGGCTGACTCCTGGCTGTGACCGGCGAAGTCCGATAGCCGGCGTTCCACTCGTAAGACGGGGAGGCGTGCCGTTGGACGCAAGCGGTCGCAGCGGGCCACCTGGCGAGCCGAGGCAGCGTTGCGTCCTTCCGGAGCTTGCCCCGTCTATACGGGTAGGGGCGACGGAGATCGCCAGGAGGACGTGATGACGAGCGTGGATACCGAGACGGTAAAGGCCGCAGTTCGAGAGACGTATGGTCGCATCGCATCCGAGCAGCACACTTCGAGCTGTTGCGGCACGTCGGGCTGCTGCGGACCCGGGGCTCAGACGAGTTCGAGGGCCCCTGGCTACTCGGAAAGCGAACGGCAGACCGCGCCCGAAGGATCTGACCTGGGCTTGGGGTGCGGCAATCCGCAGGGGATCGCCGAACTTCAACCTGGGGAGCGAGTCTTGGACCTCGGGAGCGGCGCCGGATTCGACGCGTTCCTTGCGGCACGGCAAGTGGGGCCTTCAGGCTCCGTGATTGGCGTCGACATGACGCCCGAGATGGTCACGAAAGCCCGTGGGAACATCTTGAAGACAGACCTGCACAACGTCGAGTTCCGCCTTGGCGAAATCGAGCACCTGCCGGCGGCGGACGAGAGCGTCGACGTGATCATGTCGAACTGCGTGATCAACCTCTCGACCGACAAGCCCGCAGTCTTTCGTGAAGCGTATCGGGTCCTCGCCCCTGGCGGGCGCTTGGCGATCTCCGACATCGTCGCACTCCGAGAGATTCCATCTGCAGTGCGGAACGATCTCGAGGTGTACGCCGGTTGCGTCTCGGGCGCCGCGCTCATCGCCGAGGTCGAGGGAATGCTTCGCGATGCCGGATTCGAGAACGTTCGCGGGGATCTGAAGACCAACAGCGAGGCTCCCTGGTGCAAGGCTGGTCTCTCGGTGTCCGGGATGAAGAGCCGAGTGCAACGTGCACGATTGCACCTCCGAACGGCGCTAGACGAGTGCTGCCGAATCGCGCTCGACCGGCGTGGCGGCGTCATCAGCTACGAAGCTCGCACCGATCAGTGCGGCAGCTGCCAGGGATCTGCTGAAACCGCGGGAAGCGAATCCTCTCCCAGCCCTCCGCCTGTCGCCCGGCCACGCTGAAGGCCGAACGAAGCTCCGCCCCAATAACCTCATCCGCTCACGATTTGGCAGAAAAGTTGACCGGACGGCATTGGGTAATGCTATCGTTAATCGACGATTGGCGATGGCTACCAAGACCATTCCTGACGCCCAGGCTTGCGAGTCCGAAACGGAAGTCTGCTGTCCACCTGAAGCGCAAGCCGTTGAGCTGCTTACAGCTCCAGTCGAGGGACCCGCAGCCGACGACGAGCTGGCCGCCTTTGCCAAGGCGATTGCCCATCCGACGCGGGTGCGGATCCTGCGGATGCTCGCCAAGAAGGAGGCGCGGATGTGCAGCCACATCGTGGACGAACTGCCACTGGCGCAGTCCACGGTCTCAGAGCATCTCCGCATCCTTCGAAGCGCCGGCTTGGTCCAGGCGAACGAGAACGGTCCGCGCGTCAGCTACTGCATCGTCCCGTCGGCGTTGAAACGGCTCAAGGCATTACTCGAGGCCGTGTAGGAAGGTACTCATATGACTCATATCGATGTCTTCGATCCGCCCATGTGTTGTTCGAGCGGGGTCTGCGGCCCAAGCGTGGACCCGCTGCTCGCCGCGTTCGCTGCCGACGTGGATTGGCTGACCGCTCAGGGCGTGACGGTCGTTCGCCACAACCTCTCACAGGATCCGCAGCCATTCGTCTCGAACACCCGTGTCCTGGATCTCATGCAGCGTGAAGGTACCGAGTGCCTGCCGATCGTGCTCGTCAATGGTGAGGAGCTGGGCCACGGCGCGTATCCGCGACGGGAGGCGTTGGCGCGCGCGGCCGGACTCGTCGCCAGCGCCTCGCAGACCAAGCCGCGGATTCTCCGGTCCGCTGACGGGTGTTGTACGCCCCGATCGGGTTGCTGCTGATGAGCGCCCTACCGTTTGTCCCGACGCGCGTCCTGTTCTTCACCGGCAAGGGCGGCGTCGGCAAGACCTCTCTGGCCTGCGCGACCGCGATTGGCCTGGCTGACTCCGGTAAGCGTGTGTTGCTCGTGTCGACCGATCCCGCCTCGAATCTCGACGAAGTCCTAAGCGTCACGCTCGGCGCAGCGCCGAAGGTGGTGCCGGGTGTGCCTGGCTTGTCCGCCCTCAACATCGACCCCGAACAGGCCGCCCGAGCGTATCGCGAGCGCGTCGTCGGTCCTTATCGCGGGGTACTGCCGGCCGCCGCCGTGGCCAGCATCGAAGAGCAGTTGTCTGGCGCGTGCACCGTCGAGATCGCCGCGTTCGATGAGTTCTCGAAGCTGCTCGGCGACGCGGACGCCACGCGAGCGTTCGACCACGTGATCTTCGACACGGCGCCTACCGGTCACACACTGCGCCTCCTTGAACTGCCCGCGGCCTGGTCCACGTTTATCGAAACCAACGTGGGCGGCACGTCGTGTCTCGGTCCGCTCTCGGGTCTCAAGGCGCAGCAATCACTCTACGCCGCCTCGCACGCGGCGTTGCGCGATGAGTTGCAGACGACCTTGGTCCTGGTGGCGCGTCCCGATGCGCCATCGCTCGCGGAGGCCGAGCGCACGCGCAGCGAACTGCACCAGCTCGGGATTCGGAACGTCCGGCTGATTCTCAACGGGGTTTTTCACGCACAGAACACCGACGATCCCATTGCCGCTGCTTTGGAGACGCGCGGGCGGGCAGCCCTCGATGACATGCCTGCAGCCTTGCGCAACCTTCCGCGCATCGACATACCGCTGCTGCCGTTCGGCCTGGTCGGCGTCGACGCGCTCCGGCAGATGGGAACCGGCGGGAGTCCAGCCGCCACACGGTTCGAAGCCGCCGCGGAGGTCGTTGAGCACGGCGAGACACTGAATCAGCTGGTCGAGCAGATCGCGGCGCGCGGCAAGGGTGTGGTGATGACGATGGGCAAAGGCGGCGTCGGCAAAACGACGCTCGCCGTGCGCATCGCCACCGAGCTCGCCCGGGCGGGCCACCACGTGATGCTGACCACCACCGATCCGGCCGCGCACGTGGACGCGGCGGCCCGGGAACGGCCCGCGACGCTGCACGTCACGCGTATCGATCCGGCTGCCGAGACACGACACTACTCCGAGGAAGTACTGGCAACGGCCGGGCAAGGGCTCGACGCGCAGGGTCTCGCGCTGCTCGAAGAAGACCTGCGCTCGCCATGCACGGAGGAGATTGCGGTCTTTCGCGCGTTCGCCGACACCGTCGCGCATGGCGACGACCAGTTCGTCGTCATCGACACCGCGCCGACCGGCCACACGTTGCTGCTGTTGGATGCGGCCGAGGCATATCACCGCGAGGTGCTGCGGAAGGCCAGCGGGACATCGGATGCCGTGCAGCGGCTGTTGCCTCGCCTGCGGGATCCCCAGTTCACGATGGTCTTGCTCGTTACGCTTCCCGAGGCCACGCCGATTCACGAGGCCATGCAGCTCGAACGCGACCTGGCGCGCGCCGACATCACGCCATTCGCGTGGGTGGTCAACCAGAGCCTGACGCCGCTCGAGGTCACCGACCCCGTGCTGCGCGCGCGGCGGAGCCATGAAGCCGTCCACCTTCGCGAGCTTGCGGCTCACGGGAAGCGCACCGCGCTCGAACCGTGGCATGCCGACATCCTCGCTGCTGATCCGGTTGGCGCGTGAGGTCCCCATGGATCGCGCCGCCGCATCGTTACCGTCTTCCGCACCGAGCACCGCTGCGTCACCACCCAAGCGGCTGAATGTCTTTGAGCGGTACCTGAGTCTCTGGGTCGGCCTCTGCATGGTCGTGGGCGTGGTGCTTGGCCTGAGCGTGCCCGGGATGATGCAGGGCCTGCGAAGCCTGGAGTTCGGCGCGGGCAGTCAGATCAACGTGCCGATTGCGATCCTCATCTGGCTGATGATCACGCCGATGATGATGAAGGTCGACTTCGGGTCGATCCGAAACGTCGGCCGACGGCCCCGAGGTCTGTTCGTGACGCTATTCGTGAACTGGCTCGTGAAGCCGTTCTCGATGGCCGCGATCGCCTGGGTGTTCTTCAGATACGTGTTCAGTCCGTGGATTCTGCCCGCCGACGCCGACCAGTACATCGCCGGCAGCATCATTCTCGCCGCGGCGCCCTGCACGGCGATGGTGTTCGTCTGGAGTTACCTGACCGACGGCGATCCTGCGTACACGCTGGTGCAGGTCTCGGTCAACGACCTGCTGATGCTGGTGCTGTTCGCCCCGATCGTGACGTTCCTGGTGAGCGGCGCCTCCTCGCTCCACGTCCCCTTTCAAGTGCTGCTGTACTCGGTGCTGGTCTTCATCGTCGTCCCGCTCACCGTCGGTGTGCTGCTCCGCCAATGGTTCATGGGGGCGAAGGGCCGCGCGTGGTTCGAGAACACACTCCTGCCGCGGTTCGCACCCGTCAGCATGGCGGCCCTGCTCGCCACGCTCGTGCTGATCTTCGCGTTCCAGGCTGAGAACATCACGACCAAGACGCTGCACGTGGCGCTCATTGCGGTGCCCATCCTGATCCAGGTCTATTTCAACTCCTCGTTGACCTACGGGTTGATGCGCGTGTTCAAGGTCGAGTACGCCATCGCGGCGCCAGGCGCGCTCATTGGCGCCAGCAATTTCTTCGAGCTGGCCGTCGCCACAGCGATTGCGCTCTTCGGTCCGGAGTCCGGGGCAGCGCTCGCGACCGTGGTCGGCGTGCTCATCGAAGTGCCGGTGATGTTGTCGGTCTGTTCGGTCTGCAATCGAACACGGCACTGGTTCCCTGCGCCGGCCGGCGCGCACTGATCGGAGGAAGCCATGACCTTCGTCACCGTTTTCCGTCACGTTCCGCGGCCGATCATCGGGATGATCGGAACGCTACAGGACCCTGCGTTTGAGAGATTCGAGGCTGACCTCGACTGGCTCGAGACGACTGGCGTCCTCGTGGAGCAGTTCGATCCCTCCACGGCACAACAGGAGATTGCCAAGCGCCCGGTGGTTCAACAGATCGTATCCGCCGAGGGAGACCGCTGTCTGCCGCTGATCCTGGTGAACGAATCGGTGGTGTCCCGCGGCACCTACCTGTCGAGGGCCCAACTCGCCCGCGCCGTCGGCCAGGGACAGGGGTGGGAGCGGTCGGCCGCCTGAAGACCTGGCCGGCTCGAGGAGGCGTGTGTGACGGCGAAGCTTGAGTTCTTCGTGACGGCGAGGCGGGTTGATGCGTCCGGCAGCGTCGCGACGTGCAAGGATGCCACACTGACGCTCGACACCGCGCTGGCCGGTCGACGCGATGCACTGAACCCGGCTGAACTCCTACTCGCGGCGCTCTCCGCCTGCATGATCAAGGGCATCGAACGGGTGGTGCCGATGCTGAAGTTCTCGTTGCGCGGCGTACAGATCCGCGTGCATGGCGTCCGTCAGGACGTCCCGCCGCGGATGGAACGCATCGACTACGAGATCGTCGTCGACACGGGCGAGCCCGACCGGCGTCTAGAGCTGCTGCACGACAACGTGAGGAAGTACGGGACCGTCTTCAACACCGTGGCGCCCGGCACGGACTTGAAGGGGTCCTCGTTCGCGCGAAGTGACAAGCACGTCGACGAGAGAGGACGCCCATGCAGCCGTTTCCCCATCACTATTCGGTTGTCGCGAAGGCAGACACGCAAGGGGACGTCGCCTTGGAAGGTGAGCGGCTTCCCCCGATTCCGTCTGCGCCGCCGACGGCGTTCGGCGGGCCTGGCGACCGATGGTCTCCCGAGACCTTGTTCGTCGCCGCCGTCGCGGACTGCTTCGTGCTGACCTTCCGGGGCATCGCCGGTCTTTCGCGATTCTCGTGGGTATCGCTGGAGTGTAACGTGACCGGAACCGTGGACCGCGTGGATCGCGTCACGCAATTCACGGAACTCGAGGTCCGTGCGCGCCTCAGAGTGCCATCAGGGGCGAACGAAGAACAGGCACGCCGACTGTTGACCAAGGCAGAAGAGTCCTGTCTGGTCACCAATTCCCTGAAGGTTCGGCCGCACTTGGAATCCGTCGTCGAAGTCGAGGAGCCGTGAAGACCATCATCTTCGCGTGTGTTCGCAACGCAGGTCGCTCGCAGATGGCCGCCGCGTTCTTCAACAAGCTGGCTGATCCAGCGAAGGCGAGAGCTCTGTCGGCGGGCACAGCGCCTGGAGACCGGGTCCATCCCGAGGTTGTTGCGGTGATGCAGGAGGAGGGCATTGACCTGAGTGGTGCGCGCCCTCAGAAGCTCACGAGTGAACTGGCCGCCGAGGCGCAGCTCCTGGTTACGATGGGGTGTGGCAACGAGTGTCCGTACGTGCCAGGCGTGCGCCGCGACGACTGGCCATTGAACGACCCGAAGGGTCAGCCCGTCGAACGCGTCCGCGCCATTCGCGACGAGATTCGTGCTCGCGTCGAGGCGTTGATCGTTCAAGAGGGCGCGAGATAGGCGGACGGCTGTCGATCAGTGCCTCTCCACGATCCCGCTATCCAAGGGGATCGCCTCCCCTGCGGGCTCCCCGTGTTCCGGCCCAGATGTCAGTCCTGCCCGAGGAACGTTTCCACGCGATCCCGAATCCGATCTCTGACGCTGCGAAATGCTGCCGTGCGCACCTCGTCGGATCCGTCCACGGCCGCCGGGTCCGGAAACGGCCATTCCAGTCGCTGCACGGCAAACGGAAATATCGGGCAGCGTTCGGACGCACGATCGCAGACGGTGATCACGTGCGAGAAGCGCTGCCCCAGGAACGACCTGACCGCTTTCGACGTGTGCGTCGAAGGTCGATGCCTACTTCGGCCATGGCTTCAATCGCCTTTTCGTTCACGGGAGTGGGCTCGATGCCCGCACACACCACTTCGAAGCGGTCGCCAGCGAGATGCCGAAGAAATCCTTCGGGTGGGTGAACACGTCGGGCCCTCTTCACGAATCAGCGTACGGATGCGGAAGGCCTGACGTTCTCGCAGCCTCTTGAGGGGGATCTGCAAACTCTTCGGATTACGCTGACGGGTTCTGACGGACAGCTTCGAGTGCAGGGGGAATTTACGGCGAGGCCGTGGTGAGGGGTCGGATGGCTGCGCGAATCGGAATCAACGGGTTCGGTCGGATGGGTCGCCTGGCGCTACGGGCCGGTTGGGGACGCCCTGACCTGGAGTTCGTTTACATCAACGAAATTGCGGGAGGTCCGCCGACAGCGGCGCACCTTCTGACGTTCGATTCAGTCCACGGTCGATGGGACCGGTCGGTCGAGGCCAGCGACGACGCGCTTTCCATCGATGGCCGTTCCGTCGCGTTCTCGGCCGCGGTCATACTCGGCGCGGTTCCATGGTCCAAGGCTGGCGTTGATGTCGTGCTCGAATGCAGCGGGAAGTTCAGAACGCCTGAGAAGCTCGAGGAGTACTTCAACGCCGGCGTCAAGACCGGCGCGCTGAACATCGTCATGGGCGTGAACGACCACTTGTACGATCCGACGTCTCATCGTCTGTTGACCGCCGCGTCGTGCACGACGAACTGTCTGGCGCCAGTCGTCAAGGTGATTCATGAGCAGATCGGCATCAGGCACGGCGTGATCACGTCCATTCACGACATCACGAACACACAGGTCGTGGTCGACGCGCCGCACAAGGACTTGCGGCGCACACGCGCGAGCAGCCTGTCGCTCATTCCGACGAGCACCGGGTCGGCGACGGCGATCGGTTTGATCTACCCGGAGTTGATCGGCAAGCTGACAGGCATCGCGGTCAGAGTGCCGCTGCTCAATGCATCCCTGACGGACTGCGTGTTCGAGGTGCAGCGCCCCACACCCGTCGAAGAGGTCAATGATGCGTTTCGTCGGGCCGCGCAGGAGGCGCCGTTGAAGGGAATGCTGGGCTACGAGGAACGTCCGCTCGTCTCGGTCGACTTCAAGGACGATCCGCGCTCGGCGATTGTCGATGCGCCATCGACGATGGTGGTTGACGGCACGTGCGTGAAAGTCCTCGCGTGGTACGACAACGAGATTGGGTACGTCCACCGGATGATCGAGCTCGCGCAGAAGGTCGGCCAATCCCTGGGCGCGCGATCGTGATCGGCATCCGCAACTACGCGATCGTCGACCGCGCTCTTGGCGCTCATCTTGGTTCAATACTGGGGTTTCGGGGCGCGCTTGCGACGATGGCCGTCGGCGTCGCTGCGGTGCTCATGTTTGTGGTGACGGCTCTGCCGGGATCCATCGGGCAGGCGAAGTCGAAGCCGCCGTTCAAGGGCAACTTGTCGAATTCGTCAGGCATCAACCGGCTGTCGCTGGCCCGGATGGCGCTCTTCGCGGCGCGCGCGCCGTGTGGTTTGTCGTCAGCGTCCCGATTTTTCTCGCCAGCGTGCTCGGATGGACGTTCACACAGATCGGCGCATTTCTGGCGCTCTGGGTCATCGGATACGGCGGCGTGCAAGGTTTTGCCCCTGTTCTCTTGCGGAAGATCACCCGCGATCGATCTCCGGGGCCTGGACTCGCAAGCGGCCTCGCACTCATCCTCGCCGCCGTGACCGCGCTGATTCCAGTCGGCCTCGGATTCGGCGCCTCCCCGTCGCTGACGATGCTCGGCGGACTCGGACTCTTCGGCGTGGCCTTCGCGCTGAACTCGGCTGTGCACTCCTACCTCGTGTTGGCGTACTCCGAGGCAGACCGCGTGTCGTTGAGCGTGGGCTTCTACTACATGGCCAATGCAGCCGGGCGACTGATGGGGACGCTCCTCTCCGGAGTCCTGTATCAGACGGCGGGTGTCACGGCTTCGCTCTGGGGAGCGGTCGTCTTGGCCACGACCGCAGGTGTCGTCGCCATGTTTCTTCCACCTGTGGCCGCAACCGAGGTGTCATGGGCGGCGGCGAAAGGCGAGGACTGAGAGACATCGCAGCATTCGGAAGGAAGCTCGGTCGTCGGTCGGCCTCGACATAACGGCCGAGATGTCATGGCGAAACACCATGATCAAATGTGTCGACCGACAAGCCCGCCGTGCCTATGGCGCTTTCGATGCGAAGGCGATGATCACCAGTGCCCCCCCCGATTGCGATACCGGCGCCGATCATATCTGTCACAGTCGGGCGCTGGCCCTCGGCGAGCCAGAGCCAGACCAGAGACGCGGCGATGTAGATCCCCCCGTACGCGGCGTATGCTCTGCCCGCGAAGGCCGAATCTACACGGGTCAACGTCAGCGCGAATCCGATCAGGCTGGCGACGCCGAGGACGGCAACATAGGATGCGGCACCACGCCGCATCCACAGCCAGAACGCGAAACAGCCGGCGATTTCGAAGAAGGCCGCCAGGCCAAAGACAATAAGATTCGTACTCACGAGTCGAGTAGCGCCGACACGAATTCGCGGGTTCCCGGAGGCCCCGTCAGCTCCACAACGACCGGTCCACCATCAGGCTCGACGACGACGTTGAATCGCAGAAAGCGGCAGCCCTTGCGCTCTGCATCGATCATCTGAGCAATGGTCAAGAGCACGTCGTCCCCGGCGGCAAATCGCAGGCGGCACCCCTCTGGCAGTTCTTCGTGCGCCTCCGCTCGACGCAGAAGCGCGGACAACAGGCCTTCGCGCCGAGCCTTGAGAGCGGCCAGTGTCAAGGTACAAGCAACCGGCAAATCCGTCATGGTCAGCTCCTATCGTACTGCTGCGGACGACTTCGACGAGAGCGACTCGTTATCCGGGAAGTCCTGCCCGCAGCGGACTTGGCCCAAGCGTGATTCGGCACGTGAAGCGCGGGGACGTCCACTCGTCGCTGCGGTCGCCTCACTGCGCGTGCAGCGCGGCGATCAGTGGGCATGCGATCGTCCCTTTACTCGCGCAGCAGTCCGCCACCAACCTCTTGAGCGCGGACTCCATGCGCCGCAAATCGTGCAGTTTCGATCGCACATCGTCGAGTTTCTCCTCGGCCATGACGCGCGCCTCGTCGCAATGCGTCCCGTCTTCGAGGCGCAGTAGCCCGGCGATCTCTTCGAGGCTGAATCCCAGACGTTGGGCGGATTTCACGAACTTGTCTCGCGCTACGTCCGCGTCGCCGTACCGGCGAATCTGGCCGTACGGCCGCGTCGGCTCGGGCAACAGGCCCTTGCGCTGATAGAAGCGGATGGTTTCGACGTTGACGCCAGCGGCTGCCGCAAAAGCACCCACCGACAAGCCTGGCTGATGGCGTGTCATAGGCTGCTGACTGAAGCGGTGGTCACGTTCGACGACGCGAAGACCAACGTGGCGTCGCTGATAAGAGCCACCACGGACGCCGGATACCCGTCTGCGGTTAAACAGACCGAGAAGAAGTAGCGCTGTGAACACCCGTACCCTGCTGAGGGCCAGCGTCGCCGGGACCGTGGTGGCCGCGCTTTGCTGCGCCACACCAGTTCTGGCGATCGTGCTTGGCGCCGTCGGCCTCTCCGCGTGGGTCGCAGGACTTGACTATGTGTTGATTCCCGCCCTCGCCATTTTCATCGGTCTGGTGCTGTACGCGCTGAAACGTCGGCGCGACGAGGCTGCGTGCTGCGCCGTGCCAGGGCGGCCTGATGCGAACGCGTCTGGAGGACGACAGTGAAGAGCCAAACGCTCGAGATCACGGGAATGACCTGTGATGCCTGCGCTCGCCACGTCGAACAGGCGCTGCTCAGCGTACCGGGCGTCCACACGGCCGAGGTCTCATACCCGCAGGGGACCGCGCGCGTCATCGGTGACGCGATGAACACCGCGGTTCTTGCCAGCGCAGTCACCGGTGCCGGGTACGGCGCGATTCCAACCGACGACGCGTCCGTGGCCACCAGAGACGCCAGGCCGGGGGGTGCGCCAGAGACGCCGGGACGCTGTCCGCCGCGCGCGATCGTCACACCCCTTTACGTATCGCCGTCATCGGTAGCGGCGGTGGGGCGATGGCGGCGGCACTCAAGGCGGTCCGAGCTCGGCGCCGCCGTCACGGTGATTGAGCGCGGCATCATCGGAGGAACCTGCGTCAACGTGGGGTGTGTGCCGTCCAAGATCCTGATTCGCGCGGCGCACGTTGCCCACCTGCGTCGCGAGAGCCCGTTCGATGCGGGACTGTCGTCGGTCCCACCGGTCGTCGACCGGCCACGTCTGCTCGCGCAACAGCAGCGCCGCGTCGAGGAACTGCGCCACAGCAAGTATGAGGACATCCTCGCAGAGCGAGCGACCATCACGGTTCTTCATGGGGAGGCGCGCTTCAAGGACGCCCACACGCTTGCGGTGAGTCTGGTCGATGGCGGCGAGCGCCTGGTCTCCTTCGATCGGTGCCTGATCGCCACTGGGGCAAGCCCGTCGGCCCCGCCCGTCCCTGGTCTGGCGGAGACGCCGTACTGGACCTCGACTGAGGCGCTGGCGAGCGACCGCATCCCGCCTCGGCTGGCCGTCATCGGATCGTCGGTGGTCGCGGTGGAACTGGAGCAGGCCTTCGCCCGACTTGGCAGCGACGTCACGATCCTGGCCCGCAGCACACTGTTCTTTCGTGAGGACCCCGCGATCGGCGAAACGGTCACGGCCGCGTTCGCCGCCGAAGGCATCTCGGTGTTGACGCACACGCAAGCGTCCCGTGTGTCGTACGTGGGCGAGGACGTCGTCCTCGCCCACCAATCGCGGTGAGGTGCGTGCCGACAGGCTCCTGGTGGCGACCGGCCGTGCGCCAAACACGCGCGGCCTCAATCTGGACGCGATCGGCGTCACACTTGATGCGCGCGGCGCCATTGTGGTCGATGACCACCTGCGCACCAGCGTACCCCACGTGTTCGCCGCGGGTGACTGTATCGACCGTCCCCAGTTCGTCTACGTCGCCGCGTCAGCCGGCACAAGAGCCGCCTTCAACATGATGGGCGGCGATGCCACGCTGGATCTGACCACGATGCCGGCCGTGGTGTTCACGGATCCACAAGTGGCGACGGTGGGGCTGTCTGACGCAGAGGTCCACCTGCAGAACATTGAGACCGACACCCGCACGCTGCCCCTGGACGCCGTGCCTCGCGCCTTGGTGAACTTCGACACCCGCGGCTTCATCAAGCTCGTCGCCGAGGCCGGTACGGGACGCTTACTTGGCGTGCAGGCGGTCGCCCCACAGGCGGGGGAGATCATCCAGGCCGCGGCCCTGGCGATCCGCGCGAGGATGACCGTCCACGACCTGGCGGACCAGTTGTTCCCGTATCTGACGATGGTCGAGGGACTGAAGCTGGCGGCGCAGACGTTCACGAAAGACGTGAGGCAGCTATCCTGTTGCGCTGGCTGACGCCCAATGCACGCAAAGAGAGCAGGTCACACATGCTGACAAGCACACTGCGGCTGGACGACTATTGGGACACGCTCGCGCGCGTGCTTCCTGCGTTCTCACCGGAGCAACAGCACACGGCGGTGACACTCTACCGGGAACTCGCGAGGGGCACGCGGCTGACCACGGAGCGGGTGGCGAGCGCCCTGGGTGTGCCGCAAGAGAAGGCCGACGAAGCGCTCGCACGCGAACCGCTCCGCGCCTTCGTCTACGCTGACAAGGGAGTGATCGTCGGCTTCGGTGGACTGGCCGTGGCGCCGATGCATCATGAATTCCACGTGAGAGGGCAGACGCTCTGGACCTGGTGTGCATGGGACAGCCTGTTCATTCCGACGGTCCTCGGCGACACCGCCGACGTGTCGTCGCCCGATCCGGAAAGCCGCGAGCTCGTCCGCGTAACCGTTTCCCCGATCGGCATCGAGAGGGTCGAGCCCATAGATGCCGTCGTGTCGTTCCCGCTTCCTGGTGACGGCGATTTCGCCCAGTCGGCGGAGAATGTCATGGGGGCGTTCTGTCACTCGGTGTTCTTCTTCACGTCACGGGAATCGGGTGAGCGGTGGCGGTCCACACACGAGAGAACGGTTCTGTATTCGCTCGACGACGCCTTCGAGTTCGGGCGGAGGCTCGTCAGAAAACAGTTCGGCCACGAGCTTGAACGCCTGTCGGCGCTGTCGGCCGACATGGCTGGCAGAACCCTATGAGAGAGCAGCTACCCGACGCCGGGCGTGACGTCAGACGGAGGTGATATGCGTGCGACAGCTGGAATCATCGCGCTCGCCGTGGTCGGCGGGATCGCGTGTGCCGGGTCGACAGAGGTCGAGCCCGAGGTGGTCGCTCACGTCGCCCAGCAGGCGCAAGCCGACCACGTGAGCGTCCTGACGGTCGAAGGCATGACGTGAGTGGGCTGCGAGGCCGCCGTGAAGCTGGCCGCAAAGACCGTCGACGCCGTCAAGGACTGCAAGGCCAATCACAAGACAGGCACGGCGGAGGTGACCTACGATCCGTCGAGGACCACGCCTGAAGCGATCGCCAAGGTGATCTCCGAAAGGACCGGTTTCAAGGCGACGGCGCCCCAGAAGCCCGGCTCGTAGTAGCCGCTTACCCGGCCTCGTGGATGGGGGGAAGCCGAGACACGCCGTATGCGACACAGGTTCGATCTCGTCGTGATTGCCCGCTTCGAGGGACCCACCACGATCGCGGTCGGGGATCACGTGCTCGAGGGCCGGCGCGTCCTCATTGCGGCAGGTGCGAGACCGGCTGATCTGGGCATTGAGGGCCGTGAGGATCTCGTCACGAGCGAGCAATTTCTGGAGCTCGACGTTCTTCCGCCCCGCGTGCTGTTCGTGGGCGGCGGGTACATCTCCTTTGAGTTCGGGCACGTTGCCGCCCGCGCCGGCGCCAGGGTGACCATCATCCACCACGGCGCGCGCCCGCTGAACGCATTCGATCCAGATCTCGTCGATCTCCTCGTCGCGCGGTCGCGGGCACTCGGGATTGACGTGCGACTCGGCGCCGCCGTGACGAAAATCCACAAGGCAGCGACCGGGTTCACCGTGCACGCCGAGGCCCAGGGCACGACGCTGCAGATGGAAGCGGAGATGGTCGTGCACGGCGCGGGACGCGTGCCGGAGATCGACGATCTCAATCTGGACGCGGCGGGTGTCACGTGGGACCGACAAGGCGTGGCGGTCAACGAGTACCTGCAGAGCGTGTCGAACCCTGCCGTGTATGCGGCCGGGGATGCCGCGGCGAGCGGCGCGCCACGGCTCACGCCCGTGGCCGGCCACGACGGACGGATCGCGGCAGCCAACCTCCTCGACGAGAAGAATCGCCAGACGCCAGACTATGCCGTGGTTCCAAGCGTGGTGTTCACGATTCCACCACTGGCGTCCGTGGGGCTACTCGAAAGCGTCGCGCGCCGTCGGGACTTGGCCTTCGATGTTCACCATGGCGACACCGCTTCCTGGTACTCCTCCCGGCGTGTGGGACATCGCATCACGCAAACGGTTCAACGGGTTACGCCGGCAAGATGCTCCCTGATGTGACTCCGTAAACGCCGGTATTCGTCAACGGTTTCGGGCCCACCTTACACAGTTCTTACACAATTCCGGTTTCACTTAGAGGCTGCCGTGGGGTCGGTTTCGCAGGCCCGGTAAGCGAGACGCCCGGCTTGGCCAAGTGCTTTACGCTGGGCGACTACTCGCACGCGGTGATCTTCGACATCTCGACGGACCGGCCACGTTCCTTGCGCCCGTCAGACCTCCCACGAGCGAAGGCCTCGCAGACCCGGGTTGCAGCCGGTTCCGGCGGGCATCGGTTGCCGGAACCGTTCAGTCCTACGCCTTGCCGTCGTTCACTGACGACTGGCTGCCGCGTTTCCGAGCAAGTCAACCGCGGCGCGCACGCCCTGTGCGAGCTTGGCCGCGGGTCCGGTGCCGTAGTAGTGCAGGAAGATGACCACCGGCTGCACGTCGGTCATGTGGTGATGAATCGCGACGACGTCGAGTCCGTTGCCGCGCAGGGCCTTCAGCACCGAAGTGACCTCGTGTTCGAGCATCGCGACATCGCCGGCGACCATGGCATCGGCATCAGTCCCCGTGAAGGCCACCCATGTGTTCAATCCCATTCGCGAGTTGATCGCGGCACCGTGCTCCCGCACGCTGATATCGGGCCGGCCAATCGTGATTTTGTAGACCGGTGCGTTCTGCTCGCCCTCGTGGCCGATGATCTTCGCAAGCACGGCACTGTTCAGCGTCGGTGCTGAAGCTGCCGGTGCAGTTGCTGGCGGCGCCGCAGCGCGCTTGCCGGATTGGTCGATGAGATCAATAGCAGGTTTGACGCGACGAGTGAGATCCGCAGCGCTCCCCATGCCGTGCACATGCATGTAGAAGATCCGCGGCTGTTCCCAGAAGAAGTGATTGTGCAGCGCGGTGACGTCCAGGCCGTTGTTGAGAACGGCCGACATTACCGGATTCACTTCGTCCTCCGTGAGCACGAGGTCCCCCATCATGACGTCGTGTCCGCCGTCGCCCTTGGTGAAGGCGATCCAACCGCCGAAGCCAAAGGGCGTGGCTGCCAGCCTCTGCTTGATAGTGACGCGCAGATCGTTTCGGGGGATGTTCACCTTCAGCACGCCGTCTTTGAAATCGCCGCCCTTTCCGAGCGTCGTGAGGACCGTCTTGTACTCGCTCGGCATCTCTTGTGCGCTCACCGCACCGGACCACAGTAGGCCCGCAGCTACCGTCATGCACATCGCAACGCGTCTCAACAAGACCATAACCACCCCCGGTCACAGATTGACTGCCGTAACATTTCACTTATAATCTGAAACGAACGTTACAACGTCAAGTACTTCGTCGCTCAGCCATGACACCAGGCGTCAAAGCCCAGCCGCAGGCCCCGGAGGCACCTCGAGCGCCCAAGTCCGGCCGCCGTTGGCTGTTGCTGGTCCACCAGCTGCCCTCCACATCTTCGAATCTGCGCGTGCGCACGTGGCGACGCCTACAACAGCTCGGTGCGCTCCCCGTCAAGCAGGCGGTGTACGTCCTGCCGGACACGCCCAGTGC
>Ga0326597_10001952_pt1 | contig 31746 bp, 23 predicted proteins | sample RVTome_12_FD_203789 | JGI IMG/M metagenome (GOLD analysis project Ga0326597, IMG submission 203789) | Soil microbial communities from uranium-contaminated site in the Upper Colorado River Basin, Wyoming, United States - RVT100D185 | ecosystem: Environmental > Terrestrial > Soil > Contaminated >...
CGCTGCTCGTCGGGAGCGAGGCGTTCGGCGGCGCTGCAGATCGCCTCAACGACTTGCCTATTCGTCCGCTCGCTGTTCCCGCCGATATTGTAAACGTTGCCGGGGATTCCACGTCCGATCACCATGCGGAGCGCCTGGCAGTGGTCTTCGACGTAGAGCCAATCTCGAACATGTTGGCCATCTCCATAAACCGGCAAGGGCTTGCCTTCGAGCGCGTTCAAGATCATCAGCGGAATCAGCTTCTCCGGAAACTGGTACGGCCCGTAATTGTTGGAGCAGTTCGTGATCAACGTCGGCAAGCCGTACGTCTGATGATAGGCTCGCACAAAGTGATCGGCAGACGCTTTTGAAGCCGCGTACGGCGAGTTCGGCGCGTAAGGCGTCGTCTCGGTGAACTTGCCCGTGGGGCCAAGCGAGCCATACACTTCGTCCGTCGATACCTGCAAAAAGCGGAACACACTTTGCGCGGTCGACGCCAGTTGATTCCAATACTGTCGCGTCGCTTCAAGCAGCTGAAACGTCCCCATCACGTTGGTCTGAACGAACTCAGCGGGCTCGTCAATCGATCGATCGACGTGTGATTCGGCAGCCAGATTAATGACTGCGGCCGGTTGAAACTGATCCAGTAGTGCCGCCACGAAGCCTCCGTCCGCGATATCGCCGCGGACGAAGTGATAGTTCGGCGCATTCTCGATGCCTTGCAGCGAGTCGAGATTGCCTGCATAGGTCAGCTTGTCGAGGTTGACGACTCGGCTCTGCCCTTCGGCGACAAGTTGCCGCACGAGGCAACCGCCAATGAATCCCGCTCCACCTGTCACAAGGAGAGTTTTCATATTGCGAATGTGTTCCTTTTCCCGGGTCGGCGCGGTCACCCACCCATTCTACTCGCCGAGACGTTCGATGTGGTCGATGTCTGTCGGCGGTCTTCTGCAATGACCGCCGGAAAACACCGGCTGCCAGTCCTACTTCATCGAATCTTCACAGCACCATACGGCGAACATTCATCAAAACGTAATCTCGTTTTCATGCTCGGCTCATACGAACTTTATCCGCCCCGATGACAATCAAGACAAGTTGTTACGAGGCCAAGACGACGAGGTGCGAGTCCTCGGTTGAAATTCGAGTCGCCCATCCCAAAGGAAGAAACCATGGTTCGCAGTCAAAGACGACTTTCCGCTACCGCTTTCACGCTGGTCGAGCTGTTGGTTGTGATTTCAATCATCGGACTTCTCGTTGCGTTGTTGATGCCGGCGATCAACACCGCACGCGAAGCGGCGCGAAGCGCCGCCTGCCAGAACAAACTGCGACAATTCGGCATCGGCCTGTTTGTGCATGCCGAACATCACAACGATCGTTTGTGCAGCGGGGCGTTCGATTGGAAGCGAGATGGTTGCGTTACCGAAACCGGATGGGTAGCTGATCTGGTAAACAATGGAACCTTGGTGGGACAGATGTTGTGCTCGTCGAACCCAGCCGAGGTTAGCGAGACTTACAACGACCTGATCAACTTCGCGCCGGCCGGCAACTGCGTCGACTATCTCGGCGGCAAACCGTCCGTGTCACTGGACGGATCCACCGTGACGAACGCTTGCCGGGAACTGTCCGCCTTGTCGCCCGGTACTGCTCGTCTGAGCGTTCTAGAAGAGAAAATCTACAACAAGCATTACAACACGAATTATGCCGCGAGTTGGTTTCTCGTCCGCGGCGGAGTAACGCTTGATACGAGCGGAAATCTTCGCGAGATCATTAACGGCTGTGGCGTCGACATTCGTTCTCGCAATTCCACGTCGGGGCCGCTTAGTCGCACCGATGTGGATTCGTCCCCCATCTCTGCTTCCGTGATTCCGCTATTGGGCGACGGTGCCATCGCAGGTTCGCTGGCGCTGAGCGTTGGCTCGGTAGAGGCGGGGACAGTCACGGCTCGCCCCTTCACTGGTGGGCCGCGAAGGGTCTCCGACTTTACCGTCCCATCGTTTGGTCCCGGCACACCAAAGGCCGGGGCAGCGGGTTGGTGGGCAGTGTGGGCGAAGGGGACGCTACAGGACTATACCGGGTTTGGGCCGGTTCACAAGCAGAACTGCAACATCCTGTTTGCCGACGGCAGCGTCCGCAGGTTTTCCGACGAGAACAAAGACGGACTGTTCAACAACGGCTTTCCGATTGGCGTTGCCAACTTTCTTAGCGACGAGATCGAGTTGCCACCGGATCTAGTGGAAAGCAACTACAGCCTGTGGGATATACCACGTAATTAACGCTTCAGTAAGACGAATCAAGCGCGATACCCCAGGGAAGGATCGGTTGAGACAAAATTGTCACATCAGCCGGTATGCGCTAGCGTCCGGTTCATGCAGGAACCGCAGGCTAGCGCCCAGCGGCTGATCGCAAAAGCGAAAGTCAATGCTCGATCGGTCCTAAGCGGAAAGGAGGTGACTTGGCAGCAGCACTTAGAAGCGAATAGCGAGAAGGAAGCGGCGGCTGAAGTTGTTCGAGAACAACCTCACCCGCCTCCGATGAATCTAGGTTTGTGAAATCGAAATGTTCCACTCGAGCAGTTGTCGCTGCTCTAACCCAGGAGTTGGTTGTAATGAGAAAGACAAACGCAAGTAAAGGTTTTACATTGGTCGAATTGCTGGTGGTCATCATGATCATCGGCATTCTGGTCGCCATGCTGTTGCCCGCCCTCTCGCGGGCTCGCGAAGCCGCTCGGTCATCGAGCTGCAAGAACAATCTGCGTCAGATTGGCATCGGCATGCTGTCGTTTGCCGAACTCGACAAGAAGGGACAGCTCTGCACGGGAGCGAGCGACTTCCGTCGGGACGGATGCATGGACAGTTGGGGTTGGGTGGCCGACTTGGTCAACATCGGTGCCGGCAATTTGTCGCAGATGACCTGCCCCAGTAATCCAATCAAAGGTCCCGAAAAGTTGAACGATTTGCTGGGAAGGGACACGACGGACAGCAAGGACGGTGCGAGCCCGGCTCGGCTTGCCGATGGGGTCTGTGGCTCGGCGAGTTGGAAGGCGATCAGCGGCTCTGGCTCCGGGACGACGTTCGCAAGCACCGACATCAACACGACACAACGCGGGAACCTCGTTGGACACGCCTTCATTCTCGAAGGTTACAACACCAACTATGCCGCCGGTTGGCACCTGGTTAGAACCACCCCCAGGATTTCCTACGATGCCACAGCCTCGCCTGTAGCTGTCGTCACCAATGGATCGGTGGGGGGGCAAGGACTGAAAGGGGTCAATTCGACCACCGGCCCACTGTCGATCAAGCTGCTTGACCAGAGCCCAGTTCCCAGTTCGCGGATTGGCTTGTTGGGCGACGCCGCCCCCGGCGACATCGACGAAGCGCTCCTGTCGCAGGATATCGCAGTCAGTCAGGATCTCACGGTCGATCCTTGGGGTGCCGTTCATGGGACGACTGAAGTCCTCCTTCAATCCGGCGAGATGTTGAGTGAAGCTTTCAACGACGGCCCGGCGTTCTACGATGCAACGACCAAAACGATCGACCTGGCGGCCGCCGTAGGTGCGGATCTGTCGCTGCAAATCCAGGCCGAACAAGGCGGTGGCAACCTTGCGTCGCCGTCCGGTCCTGCGGGCAACCAGCTGTACCTCCAAGACACGCGTGACTGGTACGCGATCCACGGTGCTGGTAGCAAGACAGCATGCAACATTCTGATGGCGGACGGCTCGGTTCAAACCTTTACCGATGAGAACGGTGACAAGTTCCTGAACCCCGGTTTCGCCGTTCCCGAGAACCTGACCGCCAACGAGTACGCCGTACTTGGCTATCGCGGCCCCGATGTTGAACTGCCCGCCGCCCGGATGTTCAACGGCATCTTCCTGTTGAAGTTGGGAAAGGCGTCGAAGTTCGAGTAAGCAGGCAAGAGTAGGCAACGTTTTCGAGATGCCTGGCGCAATTGTTCGCGCCAGGTGTCTCACTGTTACATCTACATCCACGTGTTGCTTTTGAATAGACGATCCGAGGTCGAACGATCGATGAGAGACAAAACACTCTTCTTTGCTTTGGTCATCGTGCCCCTGCTGGGCGTTACGCTGATCGGATTGCTCAGCGCCACCGTGACCTATACGGCCACGTGGCAAGGGAAGCAACTCGAAGTGACTCGCGATGGGCGGTGGATCTATCGCGAGGGCTTGCCGCAGGAAAAGCCTCCGTCCGCGCCCGCGGAAGCTCCGCCCAAAGCAGTGGCCGCCGAGTTGGTCCACGACTTCGGCATCATGAACCCGCTTACCATGGGTCGGCATGCCTTTGTGATTCGCAACGAGGGGACCGGGCCACTGATTCTCCGCAAAGGGCCGACGACGTGTAAGTGTACGCTCAGTGACCTGTCGCGCGGCGAGATTGGTCCCGGCGAAGAAGCTGTCGTTGTCCTGGATTGGAACTCCGGTCGTGACATTTTGTATTCGCACGAAGCGACGATCTATACGAATGATCCGGAGCTGGACGAGTTGCACTTCTGCGTGACAGGCAAGGTTCGCCGACGGCTGGGAACCGTCCCAGAGATGGTTTCCTTTGGAGGAATCGAACCGGACGATCAGGGCAAGGTCGATCTGGTCGTGTACTCGCAAGTCTGGGACGAATTCGACGTTGTCGGCGCGGACTGTTCGATCGCGGATGTGACGTGGAAGGTCGATTCAGTCACCTCCGCTGACGCCACTCTGGGGGACGTGCTCTCCGCGCGAAAGGTGACTTTGACGACCGGCGATGCGATGCACCAGGGCCTATTCTCTGGGCAATTGCGGCTCGACGTCCAACCCGCCGAAGGTGATCCCGAAACTTTGGAGCTGCCGGTAAATGGACATGTCTTGCGGCGGTTAGCTGTGTATGGACCGTCAATTACCATTGACGGTGTGATCGAGGTCGGGCAAGTCGATCAAGGCCAGGCCAAAAAAACCCGGCTTGTACTCAAGATTCGAGACCTCGAACGCGAGCTGCGCGTCTCTCGCATCACGACCAGCCCCGAGTTTGTGCGAGCGGCGGTGCTGCCTTACGAAGGAAGTACGAACGACGCTGGCCTGATGCACCTGGAAGTGGAAATCCCCTCCGATGCGCCGAAATGCTCATATCTCGGGGTGCCGGTCGGTGATTTGCGGATCGAGTTCGATCATCCGCGCATTTCGTCGCTGGATCTGAAGGTCAAGTTCGCGGTCGTGGGACGGGCTCGAAAGGAGAACTAAGGATTATATGGCAACGAGTGCAAGGCCCAAGCTGATGCTCACGGGTACCGATTCGACGACAGCCGGCGCGCAAATCGGCGTGACGATCTGCGGGTATTGTCAGGCCGGCAATGGCGCGGATCGACGGTTCTGCGGCGAATGTGGCAAGCCGTTATGGGAGAGTTGTCCGGCCTGCCGCGTTGAATGCCGTTCGGGAGAAGCGTTCTGCGGTGGCTGCGGAATCAATCTAAAGGAGTTCTTAAAAGAGCAGATCGACGTGGCGGAAGCCGTTCTCGCGAAAGCTTCTATCTGCGAAGCACGACACGACCTGAACGAAGCGACTCGCACGCTTCGATCCGTTCGCCTGGCCGACCATCGCGAGCTGACGGCGCTGTCCGAGCGCATTGCGGCGGAGTTGAGCCGACTGAAACAACTCGTCGTGCAAAACACCCAGGATGTCGAAGCCGAATTGGCGAGGATTCGGGAGCTGATCGCAGCGTGTGCGTTCGGCGACGCCGTGCGGCTGCTCGAAAAGCTGCCACAGGAATTTAAGACCGAGGAGAGCGACAAGCTGTTGGTGGAGGCGACCTCCAAGCAGCGCGAGACCGTGGCCTTGATGGCCGAGATTCGGGAAGCGGTTGAGAAGAAGCAGTTATTCGATCTCGCACCGAAAATTCAACGTCTGCTAACACTTCAGCCGGAGGCAGACGGCGTCCGACGCCTGGCCGGTCAAGTCCGCGACCGGTTGCTGATCGCGGCAAAAAGGAAACTGAACGCTTACGAGTACAAGCAAGCTCGCGAATTGGTGGCCCGCGTTCCCAAATGTGCGATCGACGAAAATACGAAGCAGATGTCCGAAGTAATCGCCGAGTTCAATTGGCTGGCGAACGATCTGCAGCTTGCTCCCGTTGTAGACGAGCCGCTACTCGAAATCGCGAAGCGGTTTGCGAAGAAAGCACCCGGCGACCAAAAGAATGTCCAGCGATGCAGCACAATATTTCGCGCCGCTGCACAATCGCCGCAAGCCAACGCGAAGAGATTTCCCGCCATCGTGTGGGCACCACCACCGCGCCGCACACATATCGGCTGTGCGATTGATTGGCTGGGAGGCTCCCAGCGGCTGAAGCTGTCGGGCGATGCGGTCGCATCATCTTGGAATGCCGAACCGGGACGATACTTTGTCGCAGTTGGCTTGGCGCTCCAGGGCGTCGAAGCGGCCGCGGTGAACACCAACCTTCATAAAACCGAGAAGCAAGGATTGCTGGGACAACTGACCATCGGCAAACGCAAAGAGACAATCAAACGGGCCTGGGGCGTCGATATCGGCGAGTCGTCGCTAAAGGTTGTGCGACTCGTTGCTAGTCCCGGCGACCCGGAGCCAGCCCTTGATTTTTGTGAGCTGTTTCCACTTCGTCTTCCGCTCAGCCGGCCAGAAGCCGAGGCCATGCGGCACAAGCTCGTCGCCGAATCGCTACGTGCGTTCCTGGCTAAGTATCCGATCGAGAAGTCGGATCGCGTCTGCGTCAGCTTCCCCGGCCACAAGATCTTGGGAAGATCGCTTCAATTGCCGGCGGTTGCTCCGAAGAAGCTGGCCGAGATGATTCAATTCGAGGCCAAACAGCGGATTCCAATCCCGCTCGACGAGTTGGCTTGGAGCTATCATTCGTTCACGCCCGTGGCAAGCGATGTGACGCCAGTCGAATTGGACGTTGTATCAAACACCCTGTTGATTGCCGCGAAGCAACGCGATGTTCAAGAGTTGGAACTCATTTTCAACGAGGTTCAGATTCCGCTGCACATCGTTCAGAGCGATGCCGTGGCGTTGTTCAACTTCGCAATGTTCGAAAACCTTGAAGCATTGGCGAATGGACCGGCGGCGGAATTGCGATCCATCGCGTTACTCGACGTCGGCGCGATCGCGACCAACATCGTGATCATCACCGGAGCCCGACCCTGGTTTCGCAATTTCCGTCGCGGCGGCGAAGACTTTACCGGCGTCGCGGCACAGCGGCTACACCTGACGAAGGACCAGGCCGAACAGGCCAAGATCGAACCGACACGAGTTCGTCGGCTCAGCGAATTGTACGAAACATTCGATCCGATGTTCGCGCGGCTGACGGAGGAGGTCCAACGCTCTCTCGAATCGTTTAATAAGGAAACCGGGCTCCGAGTGTCGCGAGTCTTAGGAATCGGCGGTGGATTTCGGTTGCACGGTTTGCTTAAGTACTTGAGAAACGGGCCATGACACGAAGAACACAGATCATGTTGGCATGCAAACGAGCTTTCCTCGCGTGTCTTGTCGTCGGTCCATTGTTCCTGATCGGGTGTGGGGGTACTAGCCAGGACGACATGCGCCGCCACGCGATCCGACGCACTTCCAGCAAAGAAGAGTCCGACGAGGCAACGCCGAAAGCTGGCGTCGATGCAGACTCGGATGCCCAGCCAAGAGCGGCTGCCGTTCCCGCGGCGGACGCTTCATCCGAGCCCGCGGCCAAAGTGCCAGCTGGCGGCACGGTGGCTGGTAAGCCTTCTCCGCAGAAACCAGCTCACACCAACGAAACAGCCGCGAACTCGGACGCCGTCACGACACGGATCGACACGCTTCCCTCGCCAGCACCGCCCATCGAGCCGCTGTCACCCGCTGAGCGGCGCAAGCGCACAGCAGGCAACTTGACACGGATCGGCCAAGCATGGCGCGCGTACTTCATGGAAAAGCGATTCTTTCCAGGACCGATCACAAACGAGACGAAGCAACCTTCGCTGAGTTGGCGCGTTGAACTGCTTCCCTATCTTGGCTTACAGCCGCTGTACGATGCATTTCACTTGAACGAAGCGTGGGACAGTCCGCACAACATCACCTTGCTCGACAAGATTCCCAGCGAGTTCCAGTCGCCGGAACGATTCGACGCGAAGACAAACTATCTAGCGTTATCGCTGGGCGGAACGACCGTGTATCAAGAGCGGCGAAACGTATTGGAGAGCAACGTCGAGGATGGGATCGAGAATACGCTGGCCTTGGTCGAAGTTGACGAGGAGCAGGCCGTTCCGTGGACGCAGCCAGCGGAATTCCCGCTGGTAATGGCAACGCCGCTCAAGTCCCTCGGAAAGTTGCGGGAGAACGGGCTCTTCGTTGTTTGGAGCAACGGAACACCATCGTGGATTGACGGAACCGTGGATCCGCACTTATTCGCGAAGGCTTGCTCGATTGATGCGGGAGACGGATTCCGGGGCTCCCAAATCGCGAACGATCTTGCCGCGGGAATCGCGCTTCCAACTCGTGAGCCTGCGAGCAGCGGCACCGCTCTTGCCGCGACGGCAGTGGATGCACCGGAAGCTAAATCGTCTGGCACGGTTTCCGCGACACCTGAGTCAAAGCGTCTAACGCTCGGCGATGCCCAAGCGGCGCTCAAGGGCAGAAACGAAGCTGAACCGCGAGTTTTGTATGGCAAGGCACCGATTCCGTCAGCACCGAACTTGAAGGTCGCTCGCGACTTGCTTCGCGAGCTGTATCAAGAGACCTATGCGGACGCCAAGTCCGAACAGGAACGGCTGAAACTTGCTCGCAAAATGCTCGATCGTTTGTCGGATCTGGGCGGCGACCTACCGGGACAGTACGCGCTGCTCGAGGTCGTGAAGCAGATTGCGATTCGAGCCGGCGACGTCGAAGTTGCCCTGAATGCCACGGACCATATGACATCTCGTTTTGAACTCGATGATAATACGCTGCTTGATACTTTCGAGAAGGTGGTGCGAACCGCGAAACACGGCCGCTCGCAGGCCCGGTTGTTCGAGGAAGCGGATGACACATTTGACGACTTTGTCCTTGCCGAGGATTACCGGGCAGCGGAGCGTTTAAGCCAACTCGCCGTATCCGCGGCGAATAAAAGCGATGATGAGGACGCCGTCGAAAAGTACACCGCGCGACGGCACTGGGCCAGCGAGGCCAAGGCCTTGCAAAAGGCTGCCGAGGCAGGTCTCATCGCGCTCGAAACGAACCCGCAAGATCCGCGAGCCAACGGTGATGTCGGCAAGTTCCTCTGTCTGATCAAAGGCGACTGGGCGAACGGACTGGTCATTCTGGCTCACGGCAACGATCGTTCCCTCAAGCGATTGGCCGAGATGGAACTCGGCGACTTGAGCGATTCAATTCGGAGGCTCGAATTGGCGGACATTTGGTGGCGAGAAGCCGCATCCTCGAAACCCGCGCTTCAGGAAACAATGCAGTCACGAGCCAAGCATTGGTATGAGCAAGCATTGCCCGGCCTTCCCGCGGGACTGGTCCGCATCCGCGTCGAACGGCGCATCAACGAAATCGGCAAGAACCAGCCCAAGAGCTGATGCGTCGGCTTGGCTTGCCGGCGACGATTGCGAGGCTTTCGATCGGCGAATTGCAGCTCAGCTTGGCATGGTCATGCGGTCAGTCAGATAGTTCAAGATTGCTCGAACCGAGATGATACCTTGCAGCTGATCGCCGCCGGAGACAATTGGGAGGTGACGATAACCTCCCAAATCCATTCGCTGCACGGCAAATGCGATCTTCGCGCTGTCCTGTAATGTCTCGGGATTCGCCGTCATAAACTCGGAAATCGGGTGATCGCTCAAGGCCGCCGCTTCGGTGTTCAGCTTGAGTAGCGCGTCGCGTTCGCTGAAAATCCCGACAGGTTTTCCACGATCAACGATCATCACGCAACCGATTCGATTGGTTGCCATCTCATGCAGCACTTCTCCAACCGTCGCATCTGGCGCAACGGTGCATGGTTGTTTTGGAGTCAGCGCGGTGACGCGGTCTTTAATCAACGCGCGCTCGACATTATTCGCATGAGTTCCGCTGTGGATGTGGCTCAAGGGTTGGCCGCATTCTTCGCAGTCGTCGATGCCGGGAATGTTTTCCGCGCCGCAAAAAGGGCAATCAATCATGATACCGTCCACGTTTCGCCAGAATTGAAGAGTGCGTTCAAATCGCCTTCGCCCCTTTTCGCCTTGGCCGCGGCGACTTGCTTATTTAGCTCGTCGTCGTAGCGAGGCGCGTCGATAGCCCGGAAGACGCCGATCGGTTCGGGGAAACCATCTTCGTGACGCATCCGGCTGAGCAGATACGCCAAGCTCGGTTCAGCCGCCTTTTCATCGTGGAACAAGAGGTCGTCTTCCGAAATTCCCTTGCCGAGCTCGACGACTTCGGGCTCCAAGCCATTCAAGCGGATACCGTTATCCCGATTCGCGCCGAAGATCAGCGGCTTGCCATGCTCCAACTCGATCGTGTTTTCGGCTTTGGTCTGCTTGTCCTTCGTGTATTCCCAAGCTCCATCATTGAAAATGTTGCAGTTCTGATAGACTTCGACGAACGACGTACCGCGATGTTCGGCGGCGCGGTGGAGCGTCGTTTCCAGATGCTTGATATGGGTATCGATCGAGCGGGCCACGAAACTGGCTTCGCAGCCAATGGCGATCGACAGCGGATGCAGCGGATTGTCGATGGCACCCATCGGCGTACTCTTGGTGACTTTGCCCAGCGGCGAAGTTGGCGAGTACTGACCCTTGGTGAGCCCGTAGATCCGGTTGTTGAAGAGAATGATGTTGATGTCGAGGTTGCGGCGGATGACATGCATCAAGTGATTGCCACCGATGCTCAGCCCGTCGCCGTCCCCCGTGATCACCCAGACCATCAGATCGGGGCGAACGGATTTCAAGCCGGTAGCGAGCGCCGGGGCTCGCCCGTGGATGCTGTGAATCCCGTAGGTGTTCATGTAGTACGGGAAGCGGCTGGAGCAACCGATCCCGGAGATGAACACGATCTTCTCGCGCGGCACTCCCATTGACGGGAGCATCTTCTTCATCTGGGCCAGGATCGAATAGTCGCCACAACCGGGACACCAACGCACGTCCTGGTCGCTCTCGAAATCCTTGGCCGTCAAAACAGGGAGCTGAGTACTCATGGAAGTTTTTCTCTTTGATCAACCGATGGTTTCTTGGATCTTGCTGACGAGTTCCGCGACGGTGAACGGTTTGCCCTGCACTTTATTGTAGCCAATCGCGTCTTTGAGATAACGGGCTCGGATCAGCATGCGAAGTTGTCCCATATTCAATTCGGGGACGAGCACTTTTTCGAAACGGTCCAGAATCTCGCCCAAGTTCCTGGGGAACGGATTCAGGTAGCGAAGGTGGGCGTGTGCGACAGACAGTCCCATCTTCTGGCACTTCTTCACAGCCGTCGTATTAGCGCCGTACGTGCCGCCCCAGCTCAGGACGAGCAAATCACCGCGTTCGGGGCCAGCTACTTCTTGGAGCGGGACATCGTCGGCGATATTCGCGACTTTCTGAGCGCGAATGTCTGTCATGTGCTGATGGTTTTCCGGATCGTAGCTGACATTGCCCGTGATATCCTGCTTCTCCAAGCCGCCGACGCGATGCATTAAACCTTCCGTGCCAGGAATCGCCCACGGACGAGCCAGTCGTTCGTTACGCGCGTAAGGCATAAAGGTTTCGCCATTGTTCAGAGGACCGGGGTGACTGACTTCGATTTTTGGAATCGTCGCGGCATCCGGAATCAACCACGGTTCGGAACCGTTTGCGATGTAGCCGTCGGTCAGCAGGATGACGGGTGTCATGAAACGCGTGGCGATCCGCCATGCTTCGATGGCGACATCGAAGCAATCGCCTGGGCTTCGAGCGGCAATCACGGGAAGCGGCGACTCGCCGTTACGGCCAAAGATGACTTGCATCAAGTCCGATTGCTCGGTCTTTGTCGGCAGCCCCGTGCTGGGGCCTCCGCGTTGGACGTTGATGACGATCATGGGCAGCTCCAAGATCATTCCCAAGCCCATCGCTTCGCCTTTGAGTGCGATGCCGGGTCCGCTCGACCCCGTCACGGCCATCGATCCCGCGAAGGCGGCCCCAATGACGGTACACATGGCCGCGATTTCGTCTTCGGCTTGGACCGTGCGAACGCCGAAGTTCTTGTGACGGCTCAGCTCGTGCAGAATGTCGCTGGCGGGCGTGATGGGATAGGTGCCGTAGAACAAATCCTTGCCGCTCGCTTTGGCAGCTGCGATCAGTCCCCATGCCAAGGCCTGGTTCCCCATCATGTTTTTATATTTGCCCGGCGGCAACTTGGCTGGAGCGACTTCGTAGTGACTGACGAACGCTTCGGTGGTTTCGCCATAGTTCCAACCGGCGTTCAGCGCCTTGCGGTTCGCTTCGGCGACGTCCGGCTTGCCGCCAAACTTCGACTCGATGAAGCGCAGCGTCAGCGACAAATCGCGGCCGTACAGCCAGTAGATCAAGCCCATCGCGAAGAAGTTGCGACAGCGATCCGCCTCCTTCACGCTCAGGCCCAGTCCCTCGACGGCGCCGCGTGTGAGCTTGGTCATGGGGACCTTGAACAGATTGTAGCCTTCGAGGCTGTCATCCTCGAGGGGATTCGTGGCGTAGCCGGCTTTCTCCAGATCCTTCTTATCGAAGGCATCTTCATTGACGATCAACGCACCGCCTGAATCGAGGTCGGCGAGATTCGTCTTGAGTGCCGCCGGATTCATCGCGATGAGACAGTTTAACGAGTCGCCCGGCGTGAAGATCTCTTGCGACGAGAAATGGACTTGGAAGCCGCTGACTCCGGCCAACGTTCCGCGCGGAGCACGGATTTCGGCGGGAAAGTCGGGAAATGTGGCGATGTCGTTGCCAACTTGCGCGGAAGTTCCGGTCAGCTGTGTGCCAGCCAGTTGCATACCGTCGCCCGAGTCGCCGGCGAGTCGAACGGTGGCACCTTCAAGGACAATGGTTTGTTTCGTGGAGGCGAGCTGCCCCTCGGTGGTTGTCGACATAACTAGCTCTTGATCCAGTTCGTTGTAGCTCGTTGCCGGTAGGATGATTCGCCTCGATGGCAAAGTGATAATGGCGGGTAAAGGCTTACGCCCCCTCGCGCGTTTGCGTCGAGTGGTGTGGATTCGGTGGGAGATTGTAGACGACCGCCGGGAAGTGCCCGACAAGGTAGTGCAGGATGCTCGACACGGTGACGAAGCCCTTCGGGCGTCCCTCGAGATCGACCATGGGCAAGCGGCGATAGCCGCCGCGCGACATCTTCTTGATAGCGTCGCCGACCGTCTCGCTATCTGCGATCGTCTCGGGATTCGCCGTCATGACTTGCCCCACGGCCAGATCGAGGTCCGCCCCTGGCTCCATCAGCTTCAATGCGTCTCGTTCGGTGAAGATCCCTGCCAGCTTCTCGCCCTCGCAGACGAGAACCGCACCTCGACGCTTCGCCTTCATCGCATGAAGCGTCTCGCGAACGGTTGCGCCAACGTCGACACAGAGCGGATGGGAAGTTGCAACTTGCTCGACCGTATCCGTATCCAACGTCAAATGAACATCCACAGCCAGTACCTCAGATCTTCTCGACCTCGTTCCACCAATCCACTGAATTTAACGCGCCGACCGGTTTAGGAGAACGCCGGTGTTTCGAAATTTCTACCAGATTTTTCTGCCGCGGCGGGAATTGGCACAACTGACTGTCGGCGTCAATCTGCTGTCGGCGGCAGCGGAAGTTTGGGGTGCTCGCCGTAAAACTTGGTAATGTCCAGCCCGCCTCGTTGTTCTTCTTCCATAATCTTCAGCCGCGCCTCGATTCTCTCCAGACGACGCAGAACCAGCGGTAAGACCGCGACCGAATCGTCGTGCGGCTTGATCCGCGGCACTTCGGGGTAACCAAGATGGCGTTGTAAGGCCGCGAATAGGTAGAGCGGCTCCTTCCCGCGGTTTGCCAAGGCAATTTTGCCTTCCTTTTCACCGAATAAGACTGGCTTGTCGGCCTCCACGGGGCTGCCCAGCAATGCGGCTCGCCGCTTCTCGAAAAGCTCGCTCCGCATATACAACAGATCAGCCAGGTCGATAAAGCCGACCTGATGACGCACCATCAAGATCCACTCGCGCCAGCTTTCGTCGTACAGCGGATCGCTGGCGATCGCGGCGAGTCCCTTGTCGTAGCGTAAACGATTGCGAGACAACACTTCAAAGTGGAATAGAAATGAGCCCTGTGGCGACACGCCCTTGGCACGGTAGTCGGCTTCCGACCGCAGAATCTCCAGGGCGATCCGCATATCGAAGCGACCTCGCTCGTTCTCGGCCTCCTGAACCAAATAGGTTTGGAAGGGTGTGAAGTAATGCGGCAGCCGAGCCATTGCGGTGCCGAACACGCCCGAATGCTCCAATTCCGTTCGTAGGAAATCGACGGCGTGCGGCAAGTTGGTCGATGCCAGCAGTTCCTCGCGAGTCTGCCGTAGCAGCTCCTGTAGCGGCATGTTCTTCGGCAACCGCTCGCCAAGCGTGCGGAAGAAGTAGGCTTGTTCGACGTATTCTTCGCGATCGAGCATGAGCAGTTCGTGACGGCCACGTTTGTAGTTCCGCATTTATGCGGCGTGTTCCGGCGATCGCCGGGACTACGAACGTCATTTTCGCAGACCACGAACCAAAAGCATACCAGCCATCGCCTCTCGCCGTCAGCAAGCGGGTTCCTGCTGGGTCAGGCAATGGAAGGAACCGAGCCCCCACACGAGATCTAACGATGCAGCTCCGACGACCTCTCGATCGGGGCAAAGTTCCTGGAGAATCTCGATCGCGCCTGCATCCGCCGAGTCGTCGAACTGTGGCACGATGATGCCATCGTTGGCAAGGTAGAAGTTGCAATAACAGGCTGGTAAGCGCTGCTCGTGAAAGAACTTTGGCTTTGGCAGCGGCAGACGGACGACGGTGAACGAGTTCCCGTCCTGGTCGGTCATTTCCGAAAGTTGCTCGAAGTTCGCGCGAAGCGGTTCGTGATTGGTGTCAGCGGGATCATCGTCCCAAGCGGCAACAATCGTCGTCGGATTGACGAATCGAGCCAATTGGTCGATGTGTCCGTCGGTGTCGTCACCGGCCAGCTCCCCCCGCCGCAGCCATAGCACCTTCGTCGCCCCGAGGTAGTTTGTCAGATAGCTCTCGGCTTCGGTGCGACTGATGCCTGGGTTTCGATTCGGATTTAACAGGCACGATTCGGTGGTCAGGATGGTTCCGCGGCCATTGCCTTCAACGGAGCCACCTTCCAGGACGATTCCGGGGACGAAACGCCGCCGCTGGCAAAGAGCCGCAATTTGACTTGGGACGGCATTGTCCTCATCGAACGGCGGATACTTGCCGCCCCACGCGTTGTACTCCCAATCGACGATGACGGCTTGCCCCATCTCTTTGTTTTCGCCGACCAGGAACATCGGGCCGTGGTCTCGACACCACGCGTCGTTGGTCTCGATGTCAATCAGCTCGACATTCGGGTGATCGCCGACGTGTTTCTTGGCATCGGCCATGACGGCTGCGCCACCGGCGAGAATACGAACGGGCTCGAAGCGGGCGATCGTTCGGACAAGCTCCGCGAAGCGTCCGGGAATGACATCAAACTTGCCGGGCCACGTCTCTGGATTGCGCGGCCACGCCACCCAAGTTGCCGCGTGTGGCTCCCATTCGGCGGGCCAGCGATAGCCGAGCGCACGGGGCGCGACAGAAAAGGGGTCAGACCCCATTTGCGGCAAATGGGGTCCGACCCCTTTTCTGTCGCCGTCACTCATCGTCGATGAACCGCTTTCCAAGACCGCCATACGCATCAATGCGACGGTCGCGCAGGAACGGCCAATGCGTTCGAGCTATATCAATCGCGGCGAGGTCACACTCGACGATCAACGTCTCCTCAGCTTCGTGCGACGCGCGGGCGACGACCTGTCCGTACGGATCGACCACGAACGAAGCACCCCAAAACTGTAGTTTGCCCTCGTGACCGACGCGGTTGGGTGCCGCAACGAATACGCCATTTGAAATCGCGTGGCTGCGCATCATCGTCTCCCACGCCGAGTGTTGACTCGCGCCGTGGGCTTCCTTCTCATCGGGCAACCAGCCAATCGCCGTTGGATACAAGAGGATCTCGGCACCGGTCAACGCGGTCAGTCGCGCCGCTTCGGGGAACCATTGGTCCCAGCAAACACAAACGCCAATGCGACCGAATCGCGTTGCAAAGCTGCGAAAGCCCAGGTCGCCGGGCGTGAAGTAGAACTTCTCGTAAAAGAGCGGATCGTCAGGGATGTGCATCTTGCGATACATCCCGAGCTGACTGCCATCCGTATCAAACAAGACGGCCGTGTTGTGATACAGCCCATGAGCCCGTCGCTCGAACATCGAACCAACGATCACGACCTCGAGCTTTCGAGCTGCTTCCGCCAACGCTTCGCTCGTCGGCCCCGGAATCGGCTCGGCTTCGGCGAATCGCGCGTGATCTTCCGTTTGGCAGGGATATTGGTTGTGAAACAGCTCTTGCAGGCAGATAACGTTGGCGCCGCGATCGGCAGCGTCGGCGATTCGCGAGAGCGCCTTTTCGACATTCGGCGCTTTCGTCTCGGCGCATGCCATCTGGACCAAGGCAATCGAGACATTGCGAGGTTTTACGTTGCTTTCCATGCTGTGTTTTTAGCATCGAAGTCACGGCAAGCAAGCGGACGTGGGGTGACGAAGCATGTACGAAACCGCCTTAGGCACTGGCGGGATAATACTGTACCCGTACGATGGCCTTCCGAGGCCGTCGAAATGTCGCCGCTGCCAAACGGCGACGGCCTTGGAAGGCCATCGCACATTTCGGATGCCGGTAGTTAATTTCCCCGCCGCCTTACCGCACGATCACGACGCTCGAGCCCTTCGACAGGATGCCGTAGATGTCTCCCGCGTCGCGAGCCGTCAACGCGATGCAACCTTGTCCCGGCGACACGCCGTTGGGCGAGCTGCCGTGGATGCAGAGATTGTCACCCAAATCGAGCCACACGCGGCCGTAAGGGTTGGTCGGATCGTCGATCGGAATCGTCTGGCCATCGCCGGCATAGTAGGTTCGTCCCGGCTGTTTGTCATTGATTTGATACTGACCGGGGAGAGGTGCTGGATCGTTTCCGACGGCGATTGCAAATCGACCCGCGTAGAGCTTGCCGACAAACAATGTCAGCTCGTTCTTACTCAAAGAGATCTCGGCCCGAAACGGTCCCCGAACAACTTTCAGCTGCCGGCCGGCGAGCAAAGTTTCCGGGTTCTCGATGCCGTTGATGTTTGCCAACAGCTGCCAAGGCACTTCATAGCGATCGGCGATATTCATCAATGTGTCGCCGGGTTGCGATTGATAGCCAGGCTCGATCAGATGCTCCATCGAGTAGATTACTTTGCCGGCCAGTGGGTCTAGCAAGTCGACCAATTCCGTGATCTCGTCGGCGTTTAAGCTTGGATCGTTGTAATGAGGAGAGAGCTTAAGGAGCGCATCTTTCCAAGCTTCCGCTTCGATTTTCGTATGCGCCGATTCAATCGCTGACTGAAACACATTCCCATCAAGACCGGCAGTTCCGTTCTCGGCAATGTCATTAACATTGGCTTGAGTAGAGTTAGCTGGTGCTAGGGTGCCACCACCCAAGCCGCCTTCCGGGGCAGGCTCGCCGCGCAGGGGGCTATAGTCGCTGTAGCGGTTCGATTCGCCGTATCGATTCGAGGGGGATTCAATGCCGTTCGAACTGTTCACCGGATCGCGCAGATCGTTCGGGGCAGCTGGTGCCGCGGGGATCGCGGCGTCTGTAGTCGATCGACCCGCAGCGTAGCTCACGTCGAGGGGCGGAACTGCATTGGTGTTCGTCGTTGCCGAATTCGCGGCACCAATCAAGTCGGGAGCGGCGATTGCTGGAGCGGCTGGTGTAGTCGGTTCCGGAATCGGCAGGCTGTGTCGATCACCCAAGACTTGCTCGGCGAGATGTTGGTGGCTGGCGAGATCCGGCTCGATTACGCCTTTGGCGGCGGTCGAGTGGCTTGTGTGCGGGTCGGCCGTTAGCGGTGCCGTGCCCCAAGATGCGGTTGGCATTGTTGGCCCCACCAAACCAGCCCCCGCGTCACCGGACTCGGGCATTCCCAACTCGATCTGCAACGCAGGATCGGCGGCACCTGTCTCCCAGGCGAGTTCCTGTGGATATTGTTCTGGTTTGTTCAGTATCACATAGACGCCATACAAAACGGCCAGCAAAAGTACGACAACAACTGCAGTCTTGAGAGTATCCACCGTCGTCCTCCTTGACGATCAGACAAGATCGCGAAATTTTTTGCGCGCGGGAGGATCATAGAAGAACGTCACGAATGACGAAAGAGGAATCATTTCGAGGTCGCTAGCATCGGCCGTGCTCGCGCTTGGTGATTTCCCGTGAGCGGGAAATCCTATAATCTACGACGACTCGGTCAAGGATTCCCCTGTATCAACGCCGCCCTCATTCGTCGTAACAGATGCCAAGAGCCACCGGAACGGTCGTCAATTATCCCGCGCGCGCGTCGTTTGCATGGTATTTTATACTGATCGCTATCGGTGCCAGCTTGCTGATGCTCCCGGTTTGTCGCCAGGAGGCGGCTCCTGCGATCAGCTGGCTCGACGCGGCATTCACGGCGACGAGCGCAGCATGCGTGACCGGTTTGGCCGTGCGATCGACCGGGAACGACTTTTCGCTGCTCGGTCAGATTGTGATCTTGCTGCTGATCCAACTCGGCGGGATCGGCATCATGACCGTCACGACATTGATTACGTTTCGCTTGCGTGGCCGAGCCGACTTGCGCCAGCGAGCTGTTCTCGCCGAAACGCTCGGCGCGCACTCCGAGCCGGACCTGGGTTGGGTGCTGCGAAACGTTTTTAAATTGACGCTCACCATCGAAGCGATTGGGTTTCTCATCTTGGCCGCACGAAACTTGCTGATCGATCCACCCAGCCAAGCACTTTGGCACGCGCTGTTCCATTCGGTGTCCGCCTTCTGCAACGCCGGATTCTCGCTGAACGACGACAGCCTGACGCGCTACCAAGGCGATCCGGTTGTGAACTTCACGATCGCGGCACTCGTGATCAGCGGCGGGCTCGGGTTTCCCGTCATGTTTGATCTGCAGCGCAACTGGCACGGCCCCTGGTCGAAGCGGTGGGAACGCCTTTGTCTGCACTCGAAGATCATGTTGATCGGCACCGTTGCGTTGCTTGTTTTGGGCACCGTTGCGTTTCTCACTCTCGAATGGGACGGCGTCTTGCAAGACTTCTCGCTGGGAAAGAAGTTGCTTGTCAGCTTCTTTCACTCGATGAGCTGCCGGACGGCTGGCTTCAACACGGTGGATCTCGGATCGTTGACCAACGCGAGTCTGTTCATTTCGATCTTGCTGATGATGATCGGGGCCGGTCCCTGCTCGACTGCGGGAGGATTCAAGGTTTCGACGCTGATGGCGTTGGTTCTGAACGCTCGTGCAACGCTTCGTGGCGACACACAAATCAGTCTGTTTCGGCGAACCGTCTCGCCGTCCGTTGTGGTCCGCGCCACCTCGACGTTGCTGTTGTTCTCGGTGATTGCCGTCCTGGCTCTGACACTGCTCCTGGTCGCCGAGCAGTCAGCGATCGCTCACGTCGATTCACAAGCCGTCTTCTTAGACGCCATGTTCGAGGTGTTTTCGGCACTCGCGACCGTCGGGCTCAGCACCGGCTTAACGTCCCAGCTTACCGATGTCGGTCGATGCATTATCATCATGTTGATGTTTATGGGGCGACTGGGGCCGATTTCGGTCTTTGTTGCCTTGTCGCGCGACGAGCGTGTTCGCAAAGTTGAATTCCCTCATGAAGAACTGTTGATCGGCTAGACAAATGGCAGTGAAAAAATTCATCGTCTTGGGTTTGGGTTCGTTTGGTTCCTCGCTGGCGAGACGGTTGACCAAGAACGGTTGTCAGGTGATGGGGGTCGACGGCGAAAGGGAACATGTCGACGAACTGAAGAATGAGCTGTACGAGACGGTCATCGCGGACGTGACGGATCGCGCTTCGCTCGAGGAACTCGGCTTGAAGGACGCCGACGCCGTCTTCATCAGCCTGGGCGAAGACATCACGCCTTCTCTACTCGCTGCGCTGCACGCCAAGGAACTCGGCGCGAGGCGGATCATCGTCAAAGGGGTCACGCCGGAACATGGCAAGCTCTTGCAACACCTGGGGGTCGAACGCGTTGTTTTTCCCGAGTTGGAGATTGCGAACGAACTGGGCGACCGGATGGCGTGGCCCAACATCTTGGATTTCTTGCCCATTGATTCCGACTACAGCATCATGGAGCTTGCGGTGCCCCCGTCTTGTGTCGGAACAACTCTGCTGGAAGCTGACTTGCGCCGCAGGTTTGGCGTTTGGATCATGGCGATCAAAGACTCGCTCTCAGGAAAGTTGATGGTGCTGCCGGATGCCGAACTCCGCCTGACCGATGACCAACTGCTGCTAGCGTTGGGCAAACAGGATCAGCTTGAAAAGCTGCGGCTGCTGAATTGAGCCCCGTCAGCCGTTTAACCGCCAGCCGGAGGCGTGCGCTGCCCATGCCCAGCGCGCACGCCTCCGGCTGGCGGTTGAACTAAGGCAACTAGCGAAAGTCTCGCGACTGGCTGTGTAACGAGGCCAGGCGATCGGTGAGATCTTCGAGCCGCCTCGCGATTACATGAACCACTTCGTTCTTGCGCTCCAGACGCCCGTAAGCAATCATCGCGGTCGACTTGCGCGCAATCAGATCGTAACGTTGCCAAGTCGCTTGATGCACGACAAGGTTAGCGATGCCGGTTTCGTCTTCCAACGTCACGAACGTGATTCCCTTGGCAGTACTCGGCCGCTGCCGCATCAGGACGACACCCGCCACTTTCACCATGTAATTATGCGGATAAGTCACAAGTTGCTCTGACGGCGTCACACCGAGCGAGTTCAGACCCTCGCGATGGAATGACAACGGATGCTGTCGCAAGCTGAGTCCCGCCGAGCGATAGTCGGCGAACACTTCCTCTTGTTCTTCTAGTTTCGGAAGTATTGGGGCCAGCGACTCACTCGGCTGGAGATCGAACAGCCGTGGTTCTTGTTCGTGTTTCGGAGCCTGATCGAGTGCCTGCCACAACGCTGTTCGCCGGTCGAGACCCAGGGACTGGAACGCATCGGCTGCGGTCAGACGCTCGATGGCCGCTTGGCCAAGGTGCGTCCGCGCGACCAGATCCGCCACCGATTCGAACTTCGTTGTTCTGGCATGCACAATCGATTCGACGGCAGAGTGCGCCAGTCCTCGCACCAAACGCAAGCCTAGTCGCAGGGCCTTGCCTCCATCCTCCAACGTGCAATCCCAATCGCTGTGATTGACGTCGAGCGGGCGGACTTCAACGGGTGTGTCACGTCGCTCGCGCGCATCTCGCACTAACTGTGCGGGCGCATAAAAACCCATCGGTTGGCTGTTGATCAGAGCGGCGGTGAAGGCAGCTTGATAGTGATATCGGAGCCAGGCCGAGACGTAAGCCAGCTTGGCGAAACTCGCAGCATGCGACTCCGGAAAACCGTACTCGCCAAAGCCGCTGATCTGTTTGAACAACCGCTCGGAAAACTCTGCCGTATGACCGCGCTCGAGCATCCCTTCGAGAAGCTTTTGCCGAAAGCCGTCGATCAAACCTGGCCGCCGCCAGCCACCCATCGCCTTCCGCAATTGATCGGCCTCACCCGGTGTAAAGCCAGCAGCGACGACCGCCAACTGCATCGCCTGCTCTTGAAACAAGGGCACGCCCAGCGTCCGTTCGAGGACTTTGTTGACCTTGTCGTCAGCACAAATCGGCTCGATCTGCTCGCCGTTCCGCGCTCGATCGCGGCGGTCCAAATAAGGATGCACCATATCGCCTTGAATCGGCCCGGGCCGTACGATCGCGACTTCAATCACGATGTCGTAGAACCGCTCGGGACGCAGCCGAGGCAGCATGCTCATTTGCGCCCGGCTTTCAATTTGAAACACGCCGACGGTCTCCGCGCGGCTGATCATTTCGTAAACGGCGCGATCGTCTTGTGGGATATTGGCAATCGTGAGCTGCCGCCCATGATGCCGCTCAACCAGATCGAAGCAGCGGTGAATGGCGGTCAGCATTCCGAGCGCCAAGCAATCGACTTTCAGAATGCCAAGTTCGTCGAGATCGTCTTTGTCCCATTGAATCACCGTACGGTCGGCCATCGCGGCATTCTCGATCGGGACCAACTCGCACAGCGGGCCTTGCGTGATGACCATGCCGCCCACGTGCTGGGAAAGGTGGCGAGGAAAGCCGAGCACGTCGTTCACCAAAGCCATCAGTCGACGGCCAACTCGCGATGTCGGATCGACACCACTTTGTTGGCATCGTTTTGCTAAGATGGTGTCTTCGCTACGACCGTCGATGTTCTTCGCCAACGCATCGCTACGATCGAGTGACAAGCCGAGTGCCTTGCCAACGTCTCGGATCGCGGAACGCGGGCGATATGTAATCACGGTCGCCGCCAGCCCCGCCCGGTCTCGTCCATACTTTGTGTAAACGTACTGCAATACTTCCTCGCGACGTTCGTGCTCGAAGTCGACATCGATGTCCGGAGCTTCGTTGCGCTCGCGGCTGACGAACCGCTCGAACAGCAAGTCCGTTTCCGTTGGATCGACGGCGGTGATGCCTAAGCAAAAACAGACCGACGAATTCGCCGCCGAGCCGCGTCCTTGGCAAAGAATGTTTCGCGAGCGGGCGAACTGAACGATATCGTAAACCGTCAGAAAGAACGCTTCGTAACGAAGGTCTTTAATGATCGCCAACTCATGTTCCAACTGACGCTGGATCGTGTCAGGTACGTTGTCGTTGTATCGTTGGCGCGCCCCTTGCCAAGTGAGTTGTCGCAAGTATTCCAGCGGTGTTTGACCGGCGGGAGCTAGTTCCACGGGATACTCATAACGCAAGTCATTCAGTGAAAATGTGCAGCGATCGGCCAGCTCCATCGTGCGCCGCACGGCATCGGGCACGCGGGCGAAGACTCGCTGAATCTCGTCAAGAGCTCGCAAGTGCCGCTCGGCGTTTGGCAGCAAGTGATCCCCCAACGCTTCAACGGTCGTGTTGTGGCGAATCGCTGTGAGAACATGCTGCAGCAGCATGCGTTGTGCGACGTGATAGTGGACATCGCCGGCGGCCACTAGCGGCAAACGCGTTTGTTTCGAGAGCCGAATTAGCTGATCCAGTCGCTCGGCGTCGTTCGTTCCATAATGCAGTTCCGCCATCAGGTAGCAGCGATCGGCAAAGATGTCGCGGTATTGAAAGTAGCCATCACGCTCCGCCGTGATGAGCCCCTCTTGTTGAAGTTCGAAGTGAGGCGCATGCTTGAGACTTGGAGAAACGTTCGAAGAAGGCTCATCACGCGGAGCGTGATGGCTACTTTGAACCGCCGCCAACAGCCCTTCGCTATGCTGAGCAATATCGCCGACCGTCAACTCGCATTCACCTTTCGGAGCTCGGCGACGACCGAGTGTAATGAGACGAGCCAGCCTGCCGTAGGCAGCTCGATCGGTGGCCAGCAACACAACGCGTGAAGCATCAACGGGCACGATCTCCGCGCCAATCAATAACTTTAAATCGCTCTCTTTCGCAGCGGCATGGGCTCGCACAACCCCGGCCAAGCTGTGACGATCGGTGATGGCGAGCGCCGAGTATCCTAACTCGATCGCCCGGCTGACGAGTTCATCAGCATGCGAGGCACCTTCCAGGAACGAAAAGTTGGTTCGACAATGCAGCTCGGCATAAGGAAACGGAGGCGCGCTTGAAGAGTTGCCAGCAGCAGCCCGCGTTAGACATCGTTTCGAGGAAATTGGAGCTTCGGGCATCGGGAGAGGAGGGGAAGGAGTCAGGAGTCAGGAGAAGATTCTGAATTCTGACTCCTTCCTTTACTGGCTTCTACGAATACCGTTCAAATACGCTTCCAAAAGCCTGCTGACTTCTTCCAATTGGTTTGTCAATTGCGAATCGTCGAGGTATTCGAGGTCGCGTGACAGAATCAGGTAATATCGCACTTCTTCTAATGAACCTTGGGCGATGTTTAGAAATCGCACCTTGTCGGGTTTGCCACGTTTCTTGAACCCTTCGGCGATGTTAGCCGGAACCGATACCGCCGCCCTTCTCATTTGAGAGACAAGCCCATATGTCTCCGATTTCGGAAATCGTGAAGTGCATTTATAGATCTGCAATACCGATGAGTGAGCCTTCTGCCAAACAATCAAGTCGGTAAATGATTTCGCTGGCTGTCGTTCGGTCATTGTTGTTCTCCTCGTTGGTTAGTGGGGGAAAGGGAATCCAGGAGCCAGTAGGGGGAAGAGAATCCAGGAGTCAGAATTCAGGAGCCAGTAGTTAAACAATCCTGACTCCTGTCTCCTGACTCCTGACTCCTGTCTCCTGTCTCCTGCTCCTTACTCAAACGCTCCGTGCAAGAACCAACGCTCGTCCTGCAAAGAACGAAAAATCCAAAATCGAAAACCTTGTGTCGTTTCCACGCGATAGTAGTCGCGCCGCACCCCACGCTGCCGCCACCAACCGGTTTCGATTCGCTCCGGCCCCCAGTGACGTGATACGGTGTGTTGCTCGCCGCCGTATTGAAACTGGCTCGGCGATCCGTTGGATGCAACGGTATAGCTTTCTAACGCGACCGGCTTGGCCAGTAAGTGCAAGGGTCGATCGAGAAGCGAGAACGGCGAACGATTACTATTTCTCTTTCGCGAACCGCTGCCGCCGACCAATGGTTCATAACGATAAGCTTTTTCTGGCTGCGCGTCGCTTTGCAAGACACAGCGGACGATCGCCTGGCGGCCAAGTCGACCGGCCATACGATCGATCAGCGAAGCCACCAGCGGCGAATCTCGTCGAATGGAATCGTCGTCAAACAACTCTTTCTGTTGCTGGCTCAAGCGAGCATGCCTGGTGGAGCAGATCGCAATGCTCGTCACTGGTTCGCGCAGAACCAGCCGTTCCAGTTGCATCTCGGTGAGCTTCCCTAAATGGTTGGCATCGGCACTCGGACGAAAGCAGCCGACTTCAAACGTGGCCGGCTGGTGGTCCAGGAGAGTCAGTCGATAGCTCAGTTGGAGCGAGCCCTTGCCTTGTTTTAAAAGCATGAAACACAAGCGTTCGATCAACTGACGAATCACTTGCTGGATGATGCTTTGTTGAGCGATGGGATGCTCGAAAAGCCACTCGACCGTAAAGTCGGATGGCGATTGGATCTGAGAAATGATTTCCGGCTGTTTGCCGAGCGCCTGATCCAAACGTTGCAGCAAGGCGGCTCCGAAGCGAGCTTTCAACTCATTACGAGGCAACGGTAGCAAATCGCCGATGCGCTCCAGCCCCAGGCGAGTCAGTGTTTCGACGATGGCCGGTGGCAGACGTAATGCTTCGATGGGTAACTCAAGTAGGCCGGAACAAGCCCCGCGCAGTTCCGGCAGGGAGCTGTCAGAAGACGTCTTAATTGCCGGAACTGCGCAGGGCTCGTTCCGGCCTACCGAGAAATAATGAGCCAGCGCCCAGGCGGCACCCACGGTGTTAGCCAAGCCAACTTGCACGATTAAGCTTTGTTGCCGAAAAGCCGTTGTGATTTGGTGATTCAAAGCCTGCTCGCCACCGAACAACGGAGCGATGCCAGTCACATCCAACAGCAACGTTTCCACCGGTTCTTCCTCCGCCAAACCGACCAGAGGACTGAATTGGTGACACCAGACGGCTAATTCTTCGAGGGCCTTGTGATCTTCAAACGAATCATACGGCTCGATGTGGAGTCGTGGCTTCTTGTACGATGGCCTTCCAAGGCCGTCGTATTGGTTACTTAGCGCCATTGCTTCGGCCAGCGGCATGCCGATTCGGACGCCGAGTTGCCAAGCCGCGCGCGAACAAGCTGCCACGCTTTGTCCGCGCCGCGCGCTGTGATGCAGGATGATGGGCTGCTGTTTAAGCTCGGGCTTTGCGCGGATCAGGCGCTGTACCGGCCAATTGAGCAGCCAAAGGGCGAGGATACGCGTCACGGACTTCACCTGTCTGATCGTCGATCTCAACTTCAATCGGTTTTGTTCCAAAGAGGCCGCCGCAGCGCAGCAACTCGATTCCCACTTGCCAACCTTGTCGCCCAACACGCGGAGACTCTGCACGTGGAGATGGAGATACCAACATCCGCACACTTGCCCAGGACGATTCGTTGCGAGCGGCCGCGGGACGAACCAACAGCCCCAAGCTGCCACCATGTTCCGCTGCCAATTGCAAACGGCGAAACGTATGACTCGTCAGCCGCTGGGGCCAGGCAACCACCGCGGCGACATCCGGGCAACGTAGCGCTTGCTCGAGCGCCCAGCATTCGTCTTGCTCGCCGGCCGGAAGAACGACAATCGTGTTCTGCAGATCGAGCTGACAAGCGGCCGCGCCAGGCGGATAAAAACTCTGCGCTCGATCGACCAAGACCAGTGTTCCACCCCCGCGACACGCCGATCGAGCCGCCTGCATCGCGAGCAAACTGGCTCCGCTGCCGGCTCCACCAGCAATCCATTCGACCAGCGATCCTTGTTGAAAGCCGCGTTGCGGCAAAAGCCGATCCAACGGTAAACAGCCACTGAAAATCGATTGATACGGTTTCTTTTCGCTCTCCTTGCGATTTAGTAACTCCCTTAATTGCAATATCTTATGGTTCATCTGACGCTACCCAAGGTTTCAACATGAGGCTCATTAGTATACATTAGTATACTATCGAAGCAAGTTCAAAATGACTTGAGGGGAAAGAATAAATGAGGGAGAGGTCAGAAGTCAGAAGTCCACTCTGACTTCTGACCCCTGACTTCTACCCCTGCCAGCACTTTTTTGACCGACCGACGTCGGCTCCGGTATACTCTCGTCCTGCAAGGTTGAAGGTACGTATTCTCATTGCGGATGATTCAAGTCCGTCGAACTTCGCCAAGAGCCAACCGCTTCTCGCCAGTTGGCTCACTCGGTCCGACGAACTCCGCCCGCGAGCGTGCAACAGTTCGGTGGTTAGGCTGACCGTATGTGCGGTTCGCCGAAGGATCTTTCACACAGCCGAGGACAGTTCTATGAAACGAACATTTGTCGCAATCTGTTCCATGCTTTGCGGACTTACCGTCTGCACGGCGACTGAATTCGAACGCCCCGTGCGTTTAGAAGGCGGTGGCAGCGCCGTACGAGTCGAGAGCCCTGGTTTCGCCTCGCCCTGCTGGGCCGATGTCGATGGTGACGGCCAGAAGGATTTGCTGGTCGGGCAATTCAACAAGGGCAAGATGCAACTGTTCAAGAATCTTGGCGACGGCAAGCTCGCGGCCGGGACATGGTTGCAAGCGGATGGCAAGACGGCCGAAGTGCCGGGCGTGTGGTGATGCACCAGTTCGACTCCACAGGTAGTGGACCTCGACCAAGACGGTGTGAACGACATCCTTTCCGGTTCCTACTCACGCATGCAACAAGAGATGGCGGGGCTATTCCAAGTTCTCAGGGGAAATCCCGATGGAACCTTCAAAGCCGCCACGACGTTGCTGGGGATTGATGGCGAGCCGCTGATCATTCCAATCGCCAGTCGCGAAGAGATGACCAAGAACATTTGCACTCGTCCGACCGCAGTCGACTGGGACGGCGACGGTGACTTGGATCTTGTTGTTGGCAACTTCGCCGGCAGCTTTTACGTCTTCAACGGAAAGGGAAAAGGCGAGTTCTTTCCCAAGCCAGAATCAATCATGGTCGGCGACAGTCCTTTGCAGATCACTGGCGCGCACAGCGATCCGTTTGTGGTCGACTGGGACAACGATGGTGACCTCGATCTTGTCAGTGGATCGAGCAATGGCGGTGTGCAATGGTCCGAGAACGAAGCCGGCGCGGGAAAGAAGCCGAAGTTAACGAACTTCAAGAAGCTGATCGAGCCAACAGCACGGACGGCATCCAGCCAGTTCCTGAAAGAGAGTGAACTAACCGGGCCGACGCAGTCGACTCGTGTATGGGTCGACGATGTGAACTCCGACGGCAAGCTGGACATTCTGGTTGGTGACAGTGTCGCGCTCGCATCTCGTGCCGCAGGGGTCAGCGAGCAGGAATTTGCCGGCAAGTATGCCGAATGGCAAAAGGAGTTCGATGTGGCCCTGAAAGAATACAGCGCCGCGAAGAAACCGGAAGAACAACGCAAAGCCAGCCAGCGATACCAGGAAGTCTATCGGCAACGGTCCAAGCTCATGACCGAGGAGCGAACCGGTTTCGTTTGGCTATATGTTCAGAAGTGATCGTGGATGCGTAGGGCGCGGGCGAGCCGCAAATGAACTTCCGAAGTCTCCGAAGACTTCGGAAGTTTGCGCCCGTCTCCACACATAGCCGCCCTCGGGTCTTTCGAGTAGCATTGACCCGATGAATGAAGAGCAACCTGATTTCAACGGCCTGCACGTCGCCGCGTTCGAAAGTCGCAACGCCGGCGAGATGGCTCGGCTGATCGAGCGGCATGGCGGTGTGCCGCACGTCAGCCCCTCGATGCGCGAAGCTCCGCTGGCCGAGAATCGGCCCGCCATCGATTTCGCCCATCAACTGATCACCGGCCACATCAGCATCGTCATTTTTTTGACGGGCGTCGGCTTCCGGCATCTGCTCGCCGCCGTCGAACGCCACATCGATCGCCAACGTTTTCTTGATGCACTGGCCGACATTACGACGATCTGTCGCGGTCCCAAACCGGCCGTCGTGATGAAAGAGTATGGCCTGACGCCAACCCACCGCGTTCCCGAACCGAATACCTGGCGCGAGCTGCTCACCACGATCGATCAAAACGTTCCCGTCGCCAGTCAAACGGTGGCGGTGCAAGAGTACGGCAAGTCGAACCCGAGCCTCATCGCCGGCCTGGAAGCTCGCGGCGCAAACGTACTTAGCATCCCTGTTTATACTTGGGAGCTGCCCGAAGACTGCGGTCCGCTCGAAGCGAACGTCCGAGCCCTGGCGGCTGGCGAGTTAGACGTGATTCTGTTTACGTCAGCAAACCAAGCGACCAACTTGTTGCGTGTCGCCACTCGACTCGACTTGGAAACCGATGTCCGACGTCAGCTGCGCCAGACCGTGGTTGCATCGGTTGGGCCCACGACCAGCGAAACACTCCGCGAACTTGAGTTGCCTGTCGACATCGAGCCCGAACATCCAAAAATGGGACCGCTCGTCGCGACCGCCGCTCGACGGAGTGCCGATCTGCGCCGGCGAAAACAACGCGTTTCCTTGCTCTTCTCCGATCCGAGTTCGGACGTGCTCGATCAACAAGCTCCTTGGTACGACAGTCCGTTCATGAAGGCTTGTCGACTTGAACCGACCAACGTGACACCCGTCTGGCTGATGCGGCAAGCGGGACGTTACATGGCTGAGTACCGCGAGGTGCGTGCCAAGACAACGTTCCTCGAGCTGTGCAAGAATCCGCAGCTTTGCAGCGAAGTGATGTGTACGGCAGTCAAACGACTTGGCGTCGACGCCGCGATCATCTTTTCAGACTTACTGCCGATCTTGGAGCCGATGGGACTCGACCTCGAATTCGCACAAGGCGAAGGCCCGGTGATCCACAACCCGGTCCGCGAAGGAGCCGACGTCGATCGCGTGTTGGAACTGGAAAGCGTCGACTCGCTGCACTTTGTCACCGAGACCGTTCGCCAGACCCGAGCCGACTTGCCGGGCGACATGCCTTTGATTGGCTTTGCGGGTGCCCCGTTCACGCTCGCGAGCTACGTGATCGAAGGCGGCTCCAGCCGCAACTATCTACATACCAAGACGCTGATGTATCGCGACGAAGGTGCTTGGCGCGCCCTGATGGAACGCTTCGTCCGCGCGGTGACACTGTATCTGAATGCCCAGATCGCAGCCGGGGCGCAATGCGTCCAGTTGTTTGATTCGTGGGCCGGATGTCTCGGCCCCGACGACTATCGACGCTACGCGTTGCCTTACGTTCGTGAGATCATTGCCGGGATCGCGCCGGGCGTGCCGGTGATCAACTTCGGTGCAGGCAATCCGGCGTTGTTGCCGTTGTTGGCCGAAGGCGGAAGCGCCGTCATCGGCGTCGATTGGCGCGTCCGACTTGATGAAGCTTGGGCCACGGTGGGGCACAATCGGGCCGTCCAAGGCAATCTCGATCCAACGATTCTGCTGGCGGATCGTAAAGAGATTCGCCGCCGCGCGCAAGACGTGCTCGATCAAGCAGCCGGTCGCGCCGGTCACATTTTTAATCTTGGTCACGGAATCTTGCAACAAACGCCGGTCGACAACGCGATCGCATTAGTGGATGCTGTACATGAGCTGAGTTCACGGTGAAGGGGTCGGGAGTCTTTTTCGGCGAGCGATACTTGCACTGGAAAGTCGTTAATCCGAAAAAGACTCCCGACCCCGTCCCGCTCGAGTATTATGGAAACTCCCAACCCCTACGAAAGCCCCCACCAAGTCAACGAGGCGAAGAACGACGAGCGATTCGTTCGTCGTTATCTCCCGTTACTCGCTGGCGGGCTGGCAGGTGGATTGCTGCTGAGCGCGTTTGCTCCCTTCGTTGGCGTTCCGATCACGCTCGTCGCGACTCCCGCGATGGTTCGCGCGACACGAATCTATTGGCGCACCGTTCGTGCTTCCGGTCTTCCAGATTGGACGGATTGGTGCGGCTTCTTTTTTGCGTCATTGGCCGTCGTGTTGCCAGTTTCGTTTATCGGCGGCATTGCGTTTTGTTGTGTATGTACCGTTGGCGGTTTCGTCACTTTCGATCTCACATATCCAGAGGGTGACCCAACGCTCAGCCTGGGGCTTATGTACGGAGCCATGTATCTTGGCCTCGCCGCCGGGCTTTTGGCGTCGCTCTTCCTGCTCAGGCGATTGAATTATCTGAGCCAAGTCGAGAAGATTGCATTGCAGCAAGATACAGTTTCTGGGAGTGAGCCGTCAGAGACGAATTGACCGGAAGATCCGAGTTCTGCAACAGAAAACACGTATTTACCGTCGCGGCGCGGACTTGTTCCGCCCTGTCTCTTCTGATACCATCCGCCGCCCGCTTTCGCGGGAAACGAGCGGCGGACCAACACGACTGTTTCTGTAGCCCACGACGGTTGCCGCCGTGGCGAAGCCATGTGTTGTGCGCCAGGGGCTCACAAGCCACATACGCTCCCAATCATGGATGCGAGGGAAGTGATGGGATTCCGGTTGCGGTTCTTTCTGCTATGCGCTGCGCCGTTCTGTTGGACGGTAGCGTTGCGCGCTCAGCCGCCGATTCTGAACGCGGCCAATGGCGAGATCACTCCCATCGCCCAGTCCGCAACTGGTGGGTTCGAGTCACAACCAGAGGCTCCGGCTCAATCGAAACGCGAACAGGTGGCGGCGGAGCTGCGCGTCGCCCAACGCACGCTCGACTCGGCAAAGCAATCCTCGGAAGAAAACAATTCCAAACCTCCCGAGCGGTTGCAACTTGAAGTCGAACTACTGAAACAGCTCGATGTCGTTGGCGCCCAATACGATCGCATTCCCACAACGTGACATTCATATTGACGCCACGATGCCGATTCCAATTCGAATGCTTCCTTCCGAAGCGCAAGATAACTTGGCGAACAGACGGGAGTCGGAAGCGGCGTGAGCGTGTGGTTACCAAGCTGGACAGCACTACCTTGAGGCTAAGCTGGCATCTAGAAGCACGGCAAACGCAAACTCTGAATACGAATAGGAAGGATACG
>Ga0326597_10001953_pt1 | contig 31744 bp, 30 predicted proteins | sample RVTome_12_FD_203789 | JGI IMG/M metagenome (GOLD analysis project Ga0326597, IMG submission 203789) | Soil microbial communities from uranium-contaminated site in the Upper Colorado River Basin, Wyoming, United States - RVT100D185 | ecosystem: Environmental > Terrestrial > Soil > Contaminated >...
CCACGCGCTCACTCCAGCGATCGAGGGCGTCGGCGATGGCCGACCCTTCTTCACCGATCCGCCGCGCGACTTCTCGCAGCGGTCGGTGCGCGAGGCGTTCAAGCGGTCGGTCGATGCCGCCGTCGTTCCCGTCGTCAAGGCCGACCGCACCGAGGAAGACGCCGAGCGCGCCCTCGCCGCCGCGCACGCCGCCCTGCCGCGCTGGCGCACCACGCCCATCAGAGATCGCGCCAACGTCCTCTGCCGCGCCGCCGCGCTCATGCGCCAGCGCCGCGATGAACTCTGCGGCATCATGATCCGCGAAGCCGGCAAGACCTGGCGCGAGGCGGATGGCGATGTCTGCGAAGCGATCGACTTCTGCGAGTACTACGCCCGCATGGCCGTCGCGCTCTTCGAGCACCAGCGTCTCGGCCGCTTCGTCGGCGAACTCGACCAGGTGGTGTACCAGCCGCGCGGCGTGGCGGTCGTCATCAGTCCGTGGAACTTCCCCCTCGCGATTCTCACCGGCATGACGACCGCCGCGGTCGTGTGCGGCAACCCGACGCTCATCAAGCCCGCCGGTCCGACGCTGGGCATCGCCAAGGTCTTCTTCGACATCATGCTCCAGGCAGGCTGCCCCAGGGATGTCCTGCACTTCATGGCCGGGCCGGGCCGCACTGTCGGCGCCAAACTCGTGCGCGACAAGCGCGTCGCCCTCATCGCCTTCACCGGCTCGATGGAGGTCGGCCTGGACATCGTCGGCGCGGCCGGCCAGGTGCCCGAGGGTCAAGAGCACGTCAAAAAGGTCGTCTGCGAGATGGGCGGCAAGAACGCCATCATCATCGACGCCTCCGCCGACCTCGACGAGGCCGTGCTTGGTGTGCGCTCCAGCGCCTTCGGCTATCAGGGGCAGAAGTGCTCCGCCTGCTCGCGGGTGATCGTCGTTGACACCAACTACGACCTCTTCGTGCAGCGCCTCGTCGAGGCGACCCGCGCGCTCAAGATCGGCAACCCGCTCGACCCGAGCGTCGATCTCGGCCCGGTCATCGACGAGCCGGCGTACAAGTCGATCATGAAGTACGTTGAGATCGGCAAGGCCGAGGCGAAGGTGGGCCTGGCGATGGACCTGCCGCCGGCCGATCAACTCGCGCCCGGCCGGCACTATGTTCCGCCGCACATCTTCATTAACGTGCCGCCGACGGCGCGGATCGCGCGCGAAGAGATCTTCGGCCCGGTCCTGTCCGTCATCAAGGTCAAGTCGTTTGATGAAGCGCTGGAGATCGCCAACTCATCGCAATACAAACTGACCGGCGGCCTTTTCAGCCGCAAGCCGAGCCACATCGAAAAGGCCCGGGCCGAGTTCCGCGTCGGCAACCTCTACCTCAACCGCGGCTGCACGGCCGCGCTGGTCGGCCGCCAGCCCTTCGGCGGCTTCGGCATGTCCGGCGTGGGCACCAAGGCCGGCGGACCCGACTACCTCCTCCACTTCGTCGAGCCGCGCAGCATCTGCGAGAACACGATGCGACGGGGCTTTGCGCCAGAGTTGTGAGCCCATGAGGTTTCGGGATGGTGGGCGTCGGGCGAAGCGAGGATGTCGCGCTCCCATCGCCCTATCCTCGTGCATGGACCATGCGATCAACTGGCAGGACCGCATCATCGTCGATCCCCTCGTGCTGGCCGGCAAGCCCGTCGTCAAGGGAACGCGCCTGTCGGTTGATTTCATCGTCGGCCTGCTGGCTCAGGGATGGACCGAAGCGCAGATACTTGACCAGTACCCCGGATTGACGCACGAGGACGTGATCGCGTGCCTGGCCTATGCACACCAGCGTCTCGCCGAGGAGCGCATCTACCCGCGACGCGTCTCGTGAATCTGCGATTGCTTGCCAATGAGAACCTCCCCCGAGCGGCAATTGAGTCGCTGCGGCGTCGCGGGCATGACGTGATCTGGGCACGGGAAGTGATGCGCGGCGCTTCCGATCCGGAGGTTCTCGATCGCGCCGTCCGGGAGCGCCGACTCCTGATCACCTTTGACAAGGACTTTGGCGAACTGGCGTTCGGTCGCGGGCTGCCCGCCGAGTGCGGGATCATCCTGCTGCGCTTCCCTCAGACTTCGCCGCATGCCGTCGCCGCCGCTGTGGTGGAAGCACTCGACGAGGAAAGGGAATGGGTAGGGCATTTCACAGTCATGGAGCCGTTTCGTATTCGCACGGTACCCCTTGGTGGGGAGAGTCAGTAGTGATCGATCTGCGAGACGGCTTCGGCATGTCCGGCGTGGGCACCAAGGCTGGCGGACCCGACTACCTCCTCCACTTCGTCGAGCCGCGCACCATCGGCGAGAACACGATGCGACGCGGTTTTGCGCCGGAGTTGTGAATGAGTGTCCTCCGCGGGAATCAACCAATCACCGGCTGCCCATCACCGTCAACGATTCGCAGATCACGATTGGCTCCCTCTCTCAATCGTGGTGCCTTGTGGTCGGCCGGCTGACGGGGAGCCACACGTCGCTTGGTTACATGACCGAACGACTGATTCTGGACATAGATCATCAGATCCCACGCAAACCCCGTGAGATCCCCCAATCGCGATTCAGCACGAGCGGCTACATCAGACGGGGCGACTGAGCCTTCTGAGTGGGCTTTGTACAGGGCGCTGAGCTCGTCATGTAATCGGCGATTCCAGTTCAACAGATGTCCTCGCACTGGCTTCGTATGAGGAAAGAGAATCTCGAACTCTTCGAGCCTCTCCAACCACTCTAAACTACGCTTGTCGGTGTGAAACAGGTTGAGGCGCTCTTCCGCTCTCCACGCGACCGTCGCATCCGATTGGATGAGAGTGGCCAGCTTCTGAAACATCTCTGCGCTCTGGAGTACACCATTGACCTCGGAACACCACGCGATCAAGCGACGTAACGCGATCGTCAGTTCCTTGCGAGCTTCGTTCTGCGCCGCTTCGTAGGACATTTGTCGCTGTGATCTGAGTCCCAGTCTGTACGCAACGATCCATCCGATGATCGAGACGACCAGCGCGGAGAGCGCTACGAGATCGCTTGTCTCCATAGTATCCATGAGTAACACTATGCACTCGGATCCGCCGACCGCATCTTGGATCGTCGTTGCTTGTCGCGATGCCGCGAGCGGCTGGGGACGCGCTACGGATATCTTCCGAGGGCGCCGAGTCGTCTTGCATACGGCGAGTCGGGGCTGTGGCACTTGTGCCGCGGCCAGTCGTCGCAGGGTTTGACGAAGGGCCAGCGCTGCGGCGGCCAGCCGCGCTCACGCGGATTGCGCTCGACCTGGTGCCGCGTCAGCGTTAGTTTTGCGGGCGACGGCAGGCGAGTCGCGCGGGAAAAGGTCCCTGGGACCTTTTCCTGCCTGAAGATAGCGAGACTTGACGTGCCACTAGGCAATCGTGCGGCGCATGGAGTCCGGATGATCGAGGAAGACGACCCAGCCGGGGCCGCCCCACACGGGCTGGTCTTCACGCTGCTTGCCGCCTTCGCGGAGCCGCAAGCGGCTGCGATTCCGCAACTCGCCGATCACTTCCTCCGTCGTGTACTTATGTTTAGACCTGCCCATCATCGAGAGTCTCCTTCCGGGCCGATTGGCCCATCGGGACTCTCACTCAAGCCGGATCAGTTTTTCGGGGGCAGGTCACATGCATGCGCGACAGGTTGCCGCGCCTCAAGGCCTTCTACGAGCAGCACGCCGACCTGCGGGACCGGTTCGAGATCATCGCCCTGCACGAGAGTCGAACGCTCAAGACCTTCGCCGAACTGGACGTCAAGAACGCGAAGACCGAAGGTGAGATCTGGAAAGGCCCGCTCCCCTTCCCGGCCCTCATGGACAAGGAAGGCCGCACCGTCAGGCGCTACGGCGTGTCGATGTACCCAACGGTGGTGCTCATCGACCCGCAGGGACGCCTGGTCAAGGGCGGCAGCCTGGCTCTGCTCGCAGAGAAACTCGGAAATCCCGGGCAGGCTCCGAAGAAGTGAGAGGCGCTCGCTCAAGCCGGCCCCCGGACCCGGCCCCAAGAAGCCCTGAGGCCTGAGCAACGCTCTGTGAAGACTTACGCGCAGCGCCCTCGAAAGAGGGCGCTGCTGTTGTTGGCGGTGCGGAGGATGGCCCGGCGTGCCGTGGTCTGAAGGTCGGCTCCTCTCGGCCTGAGTCTCGGGACCGAAGGCTGCGACCGCAAGGCCACGCCGTGTGGGCGGTCAAGTTCTGACCTGATTCGATCACCGTGCGCGCGATCGCGTGGCCTGCACTCCCCGAGCGTCGCTTCGACCACAGCGCCCCGCTCACCAAGTTAGAGGCGGCCTCGACGTCGTCACGACCTTTACATGTCGAATCTGCTCGCGGAGGTACTCCAGAGTCGCGATTGCCCACCTATCCACCAAGCAGTGATGTTCCTCGCTCACACGCTCCTGCCAGCGCTTGGGGTGCGGTTGTCTCCAGCCAGCCATTCCGAGGTGCATGCCCTCAACGTTTAGTGTCGCCTCGGCGTCCGCCATCGCCCCAGACTCCGCCGACATAAAACGCACCCACGGATGACTGCTGTGCGCGTGCCAGTGCGGCTGCCCAGCGCTCGAGTCACACTTTCCGTCCTCATTCAACGGCCCCCATTCAGCACGAACTGCTAGCTTGAGCTGGTCCGTCGCCGACGGAGCACAGTAGAGACCCCACCCCGCCGATCGAAACCACAATCGCCTCGCGACGATGGACCATTCCTCGTGCCATGACATCCACCAATCGATTTCCTTGTTCGATTCACCTGGCAATGGCGCTAACGGAATCACCCTCCTTTGTCCGTGAATCCGCCCAACATTGCTGACCAGATCGAAAACCACCGGCCCAGAGAGCATATCCTCCCAGTCGCTCGGCGACGCCAGCACAGTGATTCTTGAAGTCAGTCCGTGCCGCGATGACTCTGCGATCAACCTATTGTGCATGGCACCAATCTGCCCAGCACCGAACCTAATCGTATTCGACCTCGCCCTCGAACTTCTGAGGGCGCTCACGACAATCGCTCCGGCATCCCGTAACAGCGTTGCGCGAGGCGCTCAACAGCATCGCTAATGCCGTCCATTCCGGCCTCCATGATGATCATGCCAAGCTCACGGCATTCTGCCCGCAACGCGTTAGGAAGCATGGCGGCACTCGGCACAGGGATTCGATTTACATATCTTGGTTCAAGTCGCAATTGCCCCCCCTGAAGACGCCATGATACAGCCGATACCAGCTCCTCAAACAGTACACTATTCAGGATCGGCAAATATAATACCAAATCGGATATCGAGGGATTGGTCTGCCCCTTGATCAACCAAGCGAAGCCATCAACGACGACAAACTCGCCCTGCCGATCAAGAGCGAAGGATCCCCGTCCTCCAAAGTACGTCGACACAATCTTTCGCTCGTGTTCATGCTGCCAAACGCGAGGCCACGTCGGCAGCCACCAAGACTTGATCTTTTTACGCCGTCGCAGAGCTGCAAGATTTGGCTTCAGGTATCGATCGTAGTACCGTGGCATCTCACTACGCAGCGTACTCTCGGTTTCGAGTATCGCTCCTCCGCGATCATAGGGATAGAACACAAATACTCTACGAGAGAGCACGCCGGCCTCGATTGATCCTTGGCCAGCAGCTGGTCGAAAAAACCGCCGCTCAGGCTTCGGCAGCGCATCGAACTCCGACTCAGTCAGCATGAAAGCAGTCTTTAAGCCGGTTCGTACCCCTTGGCGCACTTGGAAGATGTCAGATACGCGAGGGAGACTGATGCTGCGAGCCCAATTTAGCAGTTCAACGAAACGGCGCGGCCGAGGGAGCCACCCGATATCCTGCAAGACATCCTGTGCAATCGTATAAACTTCTGCGGCTTCGGTACTTCTCTCTGATTCGTTCAATCGGACTTGGCGGATCGCGGCATCCTCCTGATTTCGGTTTCCAATCGCGATCTGAGTGCGACTCGCGGCTGTCGGCGTCTGCTTGCGTACAACAACGAATGCTGTCTCCACGACGGCATTGGTGAAATAGGTGTAGCCCTCAAGTCGGCCAAGAAGCACCACTTGCCCGCAAGATCGCCAAAGATTCCTGAGCCCCTTCATGCTCTCACTTGCCAGGAGCGCCGCCGGAACTACGCTCGCGAGTACGCCTCCGGACTTGAGCGATGTCCACGCTCTGTGAAGAAACGCGAGTGCTTTGTCAGGACGACTACGATGTCCGGCTGCACGCACGACTCTTTGACGATCAGAATCGTCCATGTCTTCCCACGATCTGAAAGGAGGGTTCATAACAATAATATCAGGATCGCTCCACTCCGTCTCAAGAGCATCCGCACATTGAACTGTTGCCGCCACACTCACTCCGTTTGCGTTCCCAGCGATGTGCGTTAGACATGACTCGGCAATGACCGCGGCGGGGATTGATGTATCAATCCCCGCAAGCGATAGAGTGGCCACTTGACGCCTCTGAATGATCTCGTTCGCCGCTTCGAGCAAGAATACTCCTGATCCACAAGCGGGATCACAGATCGTAAGGGCATCCGAAGCTCCGTGAGCATCCAGCGCCCGTTGAACCAGCAATCGCGCAAGATTGACCGGCGTGTAGCGAATCTCCGAAGATGCGGGCTTGCCTGAAGGTTCGGGAGCCATGCCCAGAAAGAACCCTTGACGTTCCAGATCGAGGTGGGCTTCTTGGAACAATTTGCTTGATACATGTGAAAGCAAGACGTCAGCGTGTAATCGAAGATTGAGAGACGTTCTCTGAGTGAGATAAAGCTCGATGTCGCTAAAGTCAAAAGTTGTAATGTGGGCTGCGCTCCCACTGAGAAGATTGTGATTGCAGGAATTCGCCATTTCGCCGAGTAGCGTCCGCCCGGACACATCGGTTTGCTGCCTCTTGGCGATTGAGAGAAGGACTCGATGCAGCAGGAGTACAGCTTGCGCCGGATCATGGACTCGCAATCTGATCTGGCGAAAGGCTTGAAGAACATGCTGCAGAACATCCGGAACGCGAGACCGACCCGTCATCGCAAGCTGGTTCAGAAGCACTTGGCCATCGCTCACATTCCGAGGCGCGGGAGCTACTTCACCACGCCCCGGGCTGTCCCAGCGCCAGATCGTCATGATTTGGTTGTCAGTGCATACGAGATGCCTCACGTCGGCTGACCACACTTGCGACATGGTGTCTTGGGAGACTTTCGCGCGAGGTTCCGACTGCATTAGCGCAAAGGTAGCTGACGTGCCGTCACGGAGCACCGTCACGTCAGTGGCGGTCGGAATCAACGGCTGTGCAACGAAGCCGAAGACCCTTTGCCAGAGCACTGGATCAGATGGGTTCCACTGACGAGCATCCATGCCCGAGCCCTCAAAAACGTTGTCTCCGCACTCTGGATCGGCCAACCCGGCGACCCGTCCGCAATGTCCGCTAGGAGTACCGCGCCGACCCGCCTCCTCGATACGATAGGGCGGATCGGCTCAGCTCGCTCTCGTCATCAGCACCTCCTCCAGCCAGTGATTCGCGGAGACTCTGAAGTCGCCGGTGTCTGCCCCGTCAAATTGCAACCTGACCTACCACCTCACCGCGAATCAGCCGCGCGTCACTTTCCACAGGATCGCGGTGTAGCGAAACGCCGAGTGGGCGGAGCCAGCAGACGCGACAAGGCTTCCCCTCGCCCGCCCCTCCCCTCAAAGTATTCGCCCCGGCTTGCGCCGGTCGCTTGGTTCGGGAATGGGCAGAGCGCCGGTTCTAGGATTCGCCGACTCGGGGCGGAACGTGCTTCGGGATCATCACTCGACGTGACCATCACGTGGAATCGACGGTGGAAACGCAGATCGTGCGCGGCGTGCTGCTCGAATCGCATCCGGACCGGATTGTCCTTGGCGTGCCGGGGACGGATTATCGATTGCACCTCGTCACGGCGCGGCCGATCGGGGCGGCGGCGGGGTCGCATGTTCGCGGGCGCATCGAGGTCAGCGCCCGGCGCGTCGACGTGACGCGCGTGGGCGGGCAGTTCATTGATCCGGTGTACGGCCGGCCGCGCATCATTCAGGGAACCGTCATTGAGACGGGCCTCGAGCATTCGACGATGGTGGTCAAGGCGGTGGTGCCGCTGCACGTGAAGGTGAGGCCGCCGCAGAAGTCGGCGGACTTTGAGGTGGGGACGATGGTGACTTTTTCAGTGGATGCGGGGGCGGTGTTTGCGGCGGTGGAGGAGTGATCAGATCAGCGACGCCGGGGCAGAGGCTCTGCTCACCACAATCAGAGCCAGGGGAGCGAGCGCGATTGGTTAGCCGCGACGCGGAGGCTCGGCGCAGCGGAGCGCGAGGGTAAGGCGCGGAGATTCACCCCCACCCCGGCCCTCCGAGGGATGAAGCGCGAGGGTACGCAATGGACGAGGCCATGCCGAAGAAGGTCGGCCCTCACCCCGGCCCTCTCCCACGGGGAGAGGGGGACTGGATGCCCGCCGGCGCGGGCATGACGGATGTTGCAGGAGTAAGTTGCGATGCTTGATGAGGCGGTGCAGAATAGGACGGCGAATCGGCCGCTGATCGTCAGCCCGGACACGCGGCGCGGCGGCGGGTCGGTCGAGGCGCGCACGCCGCCGGGGCAGACGCTCACGAAGAAGTGGCCGGTGCTGCACTACGGCTCGGTGGTACACGTCGATCGGGCGACGTGGCAATTGCGCATCTGGGGGCTGTGCGACAACCCGTACACGCTCGACTGGGAGCAGTTCGCCGCCCTGCCGCAGGTCGATGTCATGTGCGACATTCACTGCGTGACGCACTGGTCGCGGCTCAACAACGTCTTCACCGGCGTGCCGACGCGGCTGCTTATCGAGATGGCCCGGCCGCGGCCGGAGGCGAAGTTCATCATGCAGCACGCGGCGAGCGCGCCCAATAGCGACTGGACGACCAACGTGCCCCTCGACGAGTTCACGGCGGATGACTGCATCCTCGCGCATCTGCACGATGGGCAGCCGCTGGCGCCCGAGCATGGCTACCCCGTGCGCGGCATCGTGCCGCGGCTGTACTTCTGGAAAGGCGCGAAGTGGATCACGGGGATCGAGTTGCGCGCCACCGACGGGCCGGGGTTCTGGGAAGCGAGCGGCTACCACATGCACGGCGACCCGTGGAAGGAAGAGCGGTTCGGGTGGTGAAGCAATGACCGGCAAACTCTCACACGTCGATGATCGCGGGCAGGCGCGGATGGTGGATGTCGGCGGCAAGGCGCCGATGCACCGCCGCGCCGTGGCGGAAGGTTTCTTCATCGCGCGGGCCGAGACGATCGATGCGGTGATGGAGGGGCGCCTGCCCAAGGGCGAGGCGCTGGCGGTGGCGCGGGTGGCGGGGATCATGGCGGCCAAGCGCTGCGATGAACTCATCCCGCTGTGCCACTCACTTCCGCTCGATGCGGTCCAGGTGGGCTTCGAGCGAGTTGAGCGGGGAATACGCATCGTGGCGGCCGCGTCCATGACGGGCAAGACCGGCGTGGAGATGGAAGCGCTCACGGCGGTGTCGATCGCCGCCCTCACCCTCTACGACATGACCAAGGCGATCGACAAGGAACTGCGCATCGAGGGGATTCGGCTGATCGAGAAGACCAAGACGCCGGCGGGGTGAATCGCGCGCAGCGACCCTGATAACGCGGATTGGACGCCGGAGCGGACGGCGCGGGGCGTCCACGAAGATTGACGTTTGGCCGGGCGTCTGGCCGACGTGAAGGAGAGACCGGCGGGGCGGGTTCTGGTCGGCGGGCCGAAGGACGCTACCATTCTCCTTATTCGTTCGATTCCTACGGGTGGCTCATCCCATGATCATCGACCTCGAAACGCAGGTGTGGAACAACCCGGCTCAACTCGGAGCGGAGTCCACCGAATGGCGGCTGAAGGAAGAGACGGAAACCTGGACGGCGCTGGATGCCTCGCCCGCCGCCCATGAAGCGGCAATGGCGTGCGTGGATGTGTCGGTCGTGCTGGGGTTCCGCAGCCTGCACCTCGACGCGCACATCACCTCGGAAAGTGTCGCGGCCTTTGTCGGCCGCCAGCCGAATCGGCGCCTCGGCTTTGCCGGCGTCGATCCGATGTGCGACGGCGCGCTGGATGACATCGAGAAGGGGCTGAGCCTCGGGCTGTCGGGCGTGGTGATCGCGCCGGCGTCGCAGAACTTCCATCCGACCCATTCGCGGGCCATGCGCGTCTACGAACGCTGCCAGGACATCGGCATTCCGATTCTGGTGCGCACGCAGCGCCGGCCGACCTCCTCGACGAACATGGCCTATGGGCGGCCGCTGCTCCTGGATGAAGTGGCGCGGGCGTTTCCGAAGTTGCGGCTGGTCATCGGCGGACTCGGCTACCCGTGGACGGATGAACTCTTCATTCTCATCGGCAAGCACCGCAACGTGTTCACCGATCTCGCGGGTCAGGTCTCGCGGCCGTGGCAGTTGTACCACGCTCTGGTGGGCGCGTTCGAGCACCGGGTGATGGAGAAGATTCTCTTTGCCTCGGGCTTCCCCTTCGACACACCCGAGCGGGCGATCTCTCGAATCTACTCGCTCAACAGTTACAGCCACGGCACCGATCTGCCGTCGATTCCGCGGCAGCATCTGCGCGGGATCGTCGAGCGCGACGTGTTCTATTGCCTGGGGATCGAACGCCCCGGCGGCGCGAGTCTGACCGGGGGCCTGTCGCTGCCGGCCGAGCCGATCGAAGCGATCGAGGAGGATGAAGACATTGACGCCCAGATCACGACGCTTACGGGACTGCTGCGCGAGGGCGCTGAGCCGAACTCGCGCCGGAATGGCTGACGGGGCTGCGGCCCTGCGGCGCTCGCTGATGGCCCTCATGGGGGCGGTGCTGCTTTGCGCGGCGGGCGGATGCGGCGTCTTCGGCGCCTCGACGGGCGGACAGATCGACGTCGTCAGCCTCGCCGACGCCCCCGCCAGGCTCGCCGGCGACCTCAAGACCGCGATCTACCGCCACCGCGACACCAACACCGCCACGATCCTCTTCAGCGATCTTTCACTGGACGATCTCAAGCAGGGGCGTTTCTCCGACGGCCGCATCATCTGCATCGACATGCACTGGCGTCCCAAGGCGGGCGCGACGCCGATGGATCGAACCGCGACCAACTGCACGGTGCGGCAGGTTATTTTCGCCGGCGGCGCGATGGGCATCTACGACGGCGCCGGCTTCCTCGCCCCCTCCTCCGGGGCCGGCAAGAGCACGCTGAGCGGCTCGATCACCGGCGCCACGCTGCGCCTCACGCGATCGACCGACGCCTTTGCCGACCGGCTCGGCGCGGCCGAGTTGAGCGGCTCGTTCACGGCCCGGCGCGACGATGCGGCAATCAGCCAGATCGCGGTCCGGATCAACACGGAAGCAACGCGGCGGCTGGGCACGCTCTTCTACGTCGTAGGCTATTGAGTCGCCCCGGCGCCCTCGGCGCGGGGCGCGAGATGGGCCACAGCGCGCGGTGGTGTCGCGCGGCGGGCGGCTCTACACTGTCCCCGTTCCCAGGCAGCCCACTTCTGATGAGGGATCAACGGGTGAGATGGACATCGCAACTGATCGTCGCATCGGCGATCGCTGGGTGGCTCGTAGTGACGCTGATCGCGCCGCCGCATTCGTCGGCCCAGGATTCCCCGCCTCCGCCCCTGTCGGAGCCTTTTGAGGGTCTGCCGGTGCGCCAGGTCGAACTCGTCGGACTGCGCCGCGTGCAGCGCAGCCTCGTCGAGAACAACATCCGCACCGCGGTGGGCGAGCCGTATCAGGCCGTCACGATCCAGCAGGATGTGCGAAACCTGACGCGCCTCAATCAGTTCCGCGTCATTCTGCCCACGGCGGCGTTCACGCCCGATCGCACCGGCGTGATCGTCACGCTTCAGTTCGACGAGTGGCCGCTCGCGGAGGACATTCAGGTCACCGGCAACCTGACGGTGAAGGACCAGGACATCTTCGACGCGGTGCTCATGCGCCCCGGCGACCCGCTCGACACCTTTCAGATCAATCGCGCCCGCGAGTTGATCGTCGAACTCTACCAGAAGCGCGGGTTCTACCTCGCGCAGGTCGAGGTGGACTCGAATGTCCTGACGGAATCGAACATCGTGCTCTTCCGGGTGCGCGAGGGGCCGCGCGTCAAGATCAAGGCCATCGAGTTTCGCGGCAACGAAGCAATCGGGGGCGAGCAACTCCAGACCAACCTCAAGACCAAGACCGCGATCTTCCTGCTGCGCACCGGGCAACTCGACGAAGAGGCGCTCGCCACGGACATCGCCAAACTCGTCGATTATTACAAAGATCGCGGGTATCTCGACGTGCGCATCGAGCGGCAACTGGATCTCTCCAATGACTTGAAGGAAGCCAAAGTCGTCTTCCTCATCGAAGAGGGCCGCCTGTTCACCATGCGCTCGGTGCGCCTCGAGGGTGCGACGAGGCTGCTGCCCCCGCAGGTCGCGGCGCTGATCGAGATCAAAACCGGGGATGTCTACAGCAAGGACAAGATCAACCGCAGCCGCACCATCCTGCTGGAGGGGCTTGGCCGCCTGGGTTACGTCGATGTGACGGTGGAGACGCGCGCCACGCGCGATGCCGCCGAACCCTTCGTCGACCTGCTCATCACCATCGGCGAGGGCGATCTCGCCATCACCGGCGAGGTGATTACGAAGAACAACAAACTGACCAAGAGCGAGGTGATCCTCCGCGAGGTCGACTTCCGCCCGAGGAGGCCGTTGAGCACCGTCGCCATCGCCGACGCTCAGCGCGACATCCGCGGCATCGGCCTCTTCGACGTGGTCAACATCACCCCGAGCGATCCCGATCCGGCCGACCCGCGCTACCGCGACGTGGTCATCGAAGTGCAGGAGGGGGACACCGGCTCGATCAACTTCGGCGCCGCGGTCAGTTCGGACCTCGGGCTTTTCGGCTCGATCGGGCTGACGCAGCGCAACTTCGACATCGCCGACTTTCCGGAGAGTTGGGATGAGTTCGCGCGCGGCCGGGCCTTCCGCGGCGCGGGGCAGATCTTCAACATCAATCTCCAGCCCGGCAACCAGTTCACCAACCTCAGCATGAGCCTGAGCGAGCCGTATCTCTTCGGAAGCGACAACGCGCTCTCCTCGTCGGTCGCCTACACGGTGCGCGATCTGGACACCTACGACGAGGAGCGCTGGGGCGGCTCGCTGCGACTCTCCCGACGCCTGGGCGAAGTCTGGACCGGCTTCGTCTCGACCCGTTTCCAGTCCATCGACCTCTCCGACATCGAGCGCTCAGCGCCCATCGACGTGTTCAACGTCGAGGATGAGCACGTCGTCACCAGCCTCGGCGCCGGCATCATTCGCACCACCGTGGACAACCGCCTGCGGCCGACGCGCGGCAGCCGCATCGAACTGGGCGTCGAGCAGATCGGCCTGCTCGGCGGCGACTTCGACTTCACCCGCCTCACCGCCGAGCACACCGTCTTTCTCGCGCTGAGCGAAGACTTCCTCGGCCGCAAGTCGGTGCTCTCGCTGAGCACGCGCATCGGCTACCAGTTCGGCGGCGACTCGCCGATCTACGAACGCTATTTCCTCGGCGGGCGCTCCTTCCGAGGATTCGACTACCGCACCGTCTCGCCGCGCGGCCTGCGGCCGTCGGGCATCCCCAGCGACGATCCCATCGGCGGTGACTGGATGTTCTTCATGGGCGCCGAGTACGAGTTCCCCATCTTCGATCGCTTTGTCGGCGGCGTCGCCTTCATCGACACCGGCACCGTGACGCGCGACATCGGCTTTGACGAGTACCGCGTCTCGGTGGGCGGCGGTCTGCGGCTCTACATTCCCCAACTCGGCCAGGCGCCGCTGGCCTTCGACCTCGCCTTTCCCATCGTCAAGCAGGACACGGACGACCGGCAGATCTTCAGTTTCAGCATCGACGTGCCGTTCTGAAGTGAGGCATCAAGGCACCAAGGGATTGAGGCATGTTTAGCCGCGACACGAAGGCTTTGCGCAGGGGAGCGCGAACGTATCACGAGGCCGCGCCGCCGACCGCGCCCGGGACGGGCGTTCCCCGGCCTCGGAAATGACCACCTGGCGAGAGCCCCCGCCGGGGTGGGTTCAGTGCGCCCCTCGGCTCGCGTTCGCTATGATTCCCGATATCGGGCGGGCGCCGGCCTGCCCGCAGGGATGGACAACCGGGCCCGCAAGGGCTGTCATTACATTGAGGGTGGTTTCATGAAGACCTGGCTCAGGACCAATGGAGTAACGCTTCTTGCCTGTCTCGCCGTGGCGATCGGGGTGCTGACGACGGTTCGGGCCTCCGCGCTATCGCGCAAGTTCGCCTCCCCGTCGGCCGTGGCGGTGGTGGACTGGATCGCCGTCACCGACAAGGTGGACGAGTGGAAAGAATCGGAAGCCCAGATGCGGAAGATGCAAGACGGGCTCGTCGAGGAACTCACCGCGTACGAGAAGCGGCTCAAAGACCTCAGCGAGAGCATCGGCGTGCTTCCGGAGGGAAGCGAGAGCCGCGAGCGTGAGCAGGACAAACTCAACCGCCTCTCGCTCGAAGCGGACGGGCTGTTGAACTACATGAAGAACAGGATGGGGTTAGAAAAGGCCAAGCGGCAGATCCGGCTCTATCAGAAGATTTCGGCGGCGGTCGCCAAGGTGGCCGAGCGCGACGGCTGGGACGTCGTCATCTGGGACGACTCGAAGAACAAGTATCCCGACCTGGATCCAAAGAAACTCGAGGCGGCGGCAGAACTCATCGGCCGACGACAGGTCTTCTACGCCCGCAAGGACGCGGTGGACATCACCGACGAAGTGATTCTGCTGATGAACAACGAGTTCAACGCCGGCCCCTGAGGCGCGGCGCCGCCGGGCAATGGAGAACCTGACTCATGGCACACGAGGCGGCCAACGCCGAGTCCAACGGCGCGACACGCACGAGTTTCACCGTCGCGGCGCTGGCGCAGCGCCTTGGCGCCGACGTGGAAGGGCCGGACTCGATCGTCGTAGACGGCCTCAACGCCCTCGACATGGCCGGGCCGACCGACCTCTCGTACATCGGCTCGGAGACGTATGCCTCGCGCTGGGTCGAGTCCAAGGCCGTGGCCGCAGCGGTCACGGCGGGCGTGGTGGTTCCGGGGCATGATCCCAGACGCCGCGCCCTGCTCCGCGTGCCCGATGCCGACCTCGCGCTGGCCGAACTGCTCATACTCTTCGCCCCCCCCGCGGAGCCTGCCAAACCCGGAATCCACCGCAGCGCGACCGTTCATCCCACCGCCCTCATCGATCCGACCGCATCGATCAGCGCTCACAGTTCCATCGGCGCCGGAACGACCGTGGGAGCGGGGACGATTCTCGAGCCGGGCGTTCGCATCGGCCGAGACGTGGTCATCGGAAACCGCTGCGTACTTCAGTCCGGCGTGGTCATCCGCGACCGCTGCATCCTCCATGACCGGGTCTGCATTCACGCCAACGCGGTGATCGGCTCGGACGGCTTCGGCTACCGGCTTGACGGCAAGGGAGGGGTGCAGAAGATGCCGCACATCGGCATCGTCGAGATTCACAGCGATGTCGAGATCGGCGCCTGCACGACCATTGACCGTGGCAAGTTCGGAAAGACGGTGATCGAGGAGCACACCAAGATCGACAACCTCGTGCAGATCGCCCACAACGTGCGCGTCGGCCGATGCTGCGTCATTGCGGCGCAAGTCGGGCTGGCGGGGACGGTGGAGGTCGGGGATCACTGCCAGTTGGGGGCGAAGTGCGGGGTGGCGGATCATCTCCGCGTCGGCAGCCGCGCCCGCCTGGCGGGGATGGCGGGCGTCCCCTTCGATGTGCCCGAGGATGCGGAACTCGTCGGGGCGCCGGCGGTGGATCGACGCCTCTTCTGGCAGGTGCAGGCGGCCTTGCGTAAACTCCCCGGACTCGTCAGGACCGTCGCACGGCTGGAGAAGGAACGACTGCGACGCCGCGACACAGACCCGGGAGCGTCATGACCGAAGTGCTCGATTCCAGATCGTCATGCGCCGCGCGCCCTGCCGATGAGATCGCGCCCCCTGCCCACGCGCCCGACGAAGAGCCGGGCAAGCCTCTCGCGGAGAATGGCCCCCTCGAACGGCGCGCGTCCTCCGCCTCATCGACCCCCCAGACGCACTCGCCCGAACCGAGCAGCGGCGAGGAGGAGGCGGGCTATCAGCACACGATCGCCGGCCCCGCCACGATCGCGGGACGCGGGCTGTTCCACGGCGACCTGGTCACCTGCACCATCCTCCCCGCTCCGCCCGATCACGGGATCATCTTCGAGCGCACGGATCTTCCCACACCGGTTCAGATTCCCGCGACCATCGCCCATGTCACGCCGCGCAACCGGAGGACGACTCTGCGGATCGGCGAGGTGACGATCGAAACGGTTGAGCACTGCATTTCGGCGCTGGCCGGGCTGGCGATCGACAATGCGCTGGTGCAACTCTCCGGCCCGGAATTGCCCTGCGGCGACGGTTCCGCCCAACCCTACGTCGAAGCACTGCTCAAGTCGGGAATCGTCCGCCAGGAGGCGCAGCGCCGCTATTGCCGCATCACCGAACCGATCACGGTGGAGGAGGGTGATGCCCTGATCGCGGCTCTGCCCGCGGAGCGCGATGACCTTCAGATTCTCTACGACCTCAATTACCCGGATGAGCCGCGCATCCCGCGCCAGTTGCACGCCTTCCACCTGAGCGCCGAGGCGTACGTGCGCGACATCGCCCCGGCCCGGACCTTCAGTCTGCGGGAGGAGGCCAAGGCCCTCTGGGATCGCGGGATGTGCCAGCACCTCACGCCGCGCGATGTGCTCGTCATCGGCGAGGACGGCCCAATCGAGAACGCCTACCGATTCGAGAACGAACCGGTGAGGCACAAGATTCTCGACGTGATCGGCGACATCTATCTCCTTGGACGGCCGATTCAGGGGCGCATCGTCGCCTACCGCTCGGGACACTCCCTCAACCACCAGTTGGTCTATCGCCTGATCGAGAAGATGCGAGCCGAACAGGGGTTGCACGCCAATCTTCAACGCCAGATGGATGTGAAGGCCATCATGAAGATCATGCGGCATCGCTACCCGATGCTGATGATCGACCGGGTGGTGGAGATTCACGGCGATCAGCGGGCCATCGGAATCAAGAACGTCACGGTCAACGAACCTTACTTTCAGGGTCATTACCCCGGAACGCCCATCATGCCCGGCGTTATGATTGTCGAGGCGATGGCACAATTATCGGGCCTTCTGCTGAGTCGCGTGCTCGAACACCGGGGTAAGATTGCCGTCCTGCTTTCTTTGGATAAGGTTAAGCTTCGCCGTCCGGTCGTTCCGGGCGACCAACTCGTCATCGAAGCCGAAGCGATCCGGGCCCAGAGCCGGACGGCGAACGTGAAGTGCAAGGCCCTCGTCGCCGGTCAACTCGCCGCCGAGGCCCAGATCAAGTTCATCATGGTCGACGCCGAGGACGAAGCGAACTGAACGCGGGCGCCCAGGAGGGAGCCCGAAGCGCGTGGTTGGATCATCTCTGCTTCCATGACGATCGACCGGGCGGTCTTTCACGGCCACGAGGCCGGCAAGCCGATTCCTTGAGGAATCCGTCTCCGATCCATGAACTCCATTCACCCCACCGCGATCATCGATCCCAGCGCCGAACTCGGCGAGAACCTCGAGATCGGCCCCTACTGCGTCGTCGGGGCCTACGTCGAGATCGGCAGCGGCACGAGGCTGCTCAATCACGTCACCGTCACCGGCCCGACCACCCTCGGCGTCGATAACACCGTCTACCCGTTCAGCGTCATCGGCGCCGATCCGCAGGATCTCAAGTTCCGCGGCGAAGTGGCGCCCTGCCTCGTCGGCGACCGCAACGTCATCCGCGAGCATGTCACGATCCACCGGGGCACGCGGATCGGCGAGGGCGTGACGCGCGTGGGCAGCGACAATCTCATCATGGTCGCCGCCCACATCGCGCATGACTGCCTCGTCGGATCGCACTGCGTCATCGCCAACCAGGTCATGGTCGGGGGGCACGCGCTCATCGAAGACGGCGCCAACATCGGAGGCGGGGCGGGGATCCACCACTACACGACCATCGGAACCATGTCCTTCGTCGCGGGACTCTGCCGGGTCAAGAAGGATGTCCCCCCCTACATGAAAGTCGAGGGCGACCCCGTCGAGGTTCGCGGCGTCAACACCATCGCTCTCACGCGCCGGTGCTTCAGCGAGCACGAGATCACGGCGCTCAAGGACGCCTACAAGCGGCTCTTCCTCCATCAACGCTCACAGGCCCCCACCAATGGACATCGTCTGCGCGGCGCGGAGCGCGAGGCGGCCCGGAGCGTGGCCATGTCCGACCGCATCGACGAACTCCTGCGCGAATATCAACAGTTCCCCACCGTGGTTCGCCTCTGCGAATCGCTCCGCAGCGCCGCCGGAGGCGTTCACGGCCGCTCGCGCGAACTCGCCCGCGAAGACTCGAAGTACGCGACTCCGGTCAAGTGACCCAGGCCCACCACGATCCGTTTCCTTGCCGCCGCATCGGGACATGCGACGCCTGGCGCTTCAGCCCCCACGCCACCACGCGCCAGGGTCGGCGTACGGTGACGATCCAACATGCCCGGCGCAAACGAAAGACGGCACATCATGGCGATGTGCCGTCCCTCATCAGTCAGCGCGGGTCCAGGTGAACGGCCTGAGCGCCGCGCGCCGTGCGGTCGCGAGGATCACTTCGCGCGGGTGTAGGTGATCTCCATGGTCTTGTGCTCCTCGCCCTGCGAAGAGTCAAACCACTCGAACTTGTAGGAGTCGGCGTTGAGGATGGTGAACACCTCGCGATAGCCCACTTTGTTGTCGGGGCCCGTGCTCATCTCGCCCTTGAGGGTGAGTACCTTGCCGTCCTTCTCGCACTGGCCCTCGGCCAGAGTGAAGCCGGTGGACCAGGTGTCCACCCAGACGGAGACGTACTGGCCGGCCATGGCGTCGTAGCCGGTGAGCGACTGGCCCAGGAGCTTGGCCCCCATCGCCTCGCCCTCGAAGTGCGACTCGAGGTAGCGGTCGTCGAGGATCATGCGGTTGACGGACTTGCCGGCGGACTCCATCGGCTCTGTGTCCGGAGCACTCCAGATCCTCGTGAGCGTGTTGAAGTTGCCCACAAACTGCTTGAGATGGTCATGATGCACTCCCTTCTGATTCATCTCCATCCACTGGGCCATGTCATCCTCGGCCGCGGGGGGTTCGTTGGCTGGGTGATCCCCGGCGGGATGGTCCCCGGCGGGATGGTCCTTGGGGTGATCCCCGGGCGGCTGGACCAGCGAAAACATCGGCCTCGCCGCCACGAGCATGAGCGCGCCGGTCACCAGCACGCCGGTCCACAGTTTACGATCCATGACATTCTCCTCGTTCAATTCGGGTTTCGGTGGATAAGCCCCGCCGGCACGACGCAGGGGGGGCCGCCGCGTACGGCTGTTGTTTGGTTAATGATCGCACCCTCCCCGCCCAAGGCAAGTCCGGACCCTCCGGAAGGAGGCCGCGGCCCGGGCTACAACTACACCATGAACGCCGCGGCCATCCTCAAGACTCTTGCCCTCGACCGCCACCACCTCGTCAATACTGCGACGCGAAGCGACGCCGGCTGGGTCGTCTCTGAGAATCCGGCTTCGGGCGAAGCGATCGCGTCCGTCCGGCTCGCCGACCGAGTCGCGTATGAGGCGGCGGTCACCAGCGCCGTTGAACGCTTCCAGTCGTGGCGAATGCTCCCGGCGCCGAAGCGCGGCGAGATCATCCGGCTGATCGGCCTGGCCCTGCGCGAGAAGCGCGAAGCCCTGGGCGAACTTGTCTCCCTCGAGATGGGCAAGATCAGGGCCGAAGGGATCGGCGAAATCCAGGAGTGCATCGACATCTGCGACTTCGCCGTGGGCCTCTCGCGGCAACTCTACGGCATGACCACTCACTCCGAGCGGCCGCAACACCGCATGTACGAACAGTGGCACCCGCTGGGCGTCGTCGGCATCATCACCGCCTTCAACTTTCCCGCCGCGGTCTGGGCGTGGAACGCGATGATCGCGGCGGTGTGCGGCGACACGATGATCTGGAAGCCTTCGCTCCTCACCCCCCTCACCGCCATCGCTCTGCACGACGTTGTTGAGTCGGTCATGCGGCGGCATGACCTCGAAGGCGTCTTCGAGTTGGTGATCGGCACGGATGAGCAGGTGGGCGAGGCGATGATCCGCGACCGGCGCCTGCCGCTCATCTCCGCAACCGGCTCGTGTCGCATGGGCCGGCACGTCGGGCAGGTCGTCGCGGCGCGGCTCGGGCGCACGCTGCTCGAACTCGGCGGGAACAACGCGCTCATCATCTGCGATGATGCCGATCTCGATCTCGCGGTGCGCGCCGTCGTCTTCGGGGCCGTCGGCACGACGGGGCAGCGCTGCACGACGACGCGCCGGCTTTTCGTGCAGCGCGGCGTGAGCGAGGAAGTCGTGTCGCGCCTGCGCCGCGCCTACGAGACCATCCTCCCGCGCATCGACGACCCCCTCGATCCGAAGACGCTCATGGGGCCGATGATTCACGCCGGCGCGGTGGATGCGATGATGAAGGCGATCGAAACAGCCAGGCACCAGGGCGGAGAAGTGCTTTTCGGCGGCAAACGCCTCGATCGACCGGGTCACTTCGTCGAGCCGGTGATCATTCGGGCCGACTCCGCCATGCCCATCATGCATGAGGAGACCTTCGCGCCGATTCTCTACGTCATTGAGTTCGATGATCTCGACGAGGCGATTGCGCAGCAGAACGCGGTGGACCAGGGATTGAGCAGCGCGATCTTCACGGACTCGGTGCGACGGGCCGAGCGCTTTTTCAGCCACGCGGGATCCGACTGCGGCATCGCCAACGTCAACATCGGCACGAGCGGCGCCGAGATCGGCGGCGCCTTCGGCGGCGAGAAGGACACCGGGGGAGGCCGCGAGTCCGGCTCCGACGCCTGGAAAGCCTACATGCGCCGCCAGACCTGCACGATCAACTGGAGCGAGGAACTGCCCCTGGCGCAGGGGATCGAGTTTGGATGATCGCTCGTATCATCACGAGTGGACGCAAGCATGAAGCAGCCCTCGACCAACTCGACTGACCCCTCGCGCACGCTCTGCCCCGCGCTCCCGGCCGACACGTCCCCCGAGGCGGCGCGGATCGAACGGCTGGCGCTCGAACGACTCGGCCCGCAGGGACGCGCGAAACTCACCTTCGAACTCATCGAGCAACTGCGAATGATCGTCGAGGCGGGCGTACGCGCCCGCCACCCGGAGTACTCGCCGCAGCAGGTTCGCCTGGCCCGGAATCGACTCTGGTGGGGCGATGATCTTTTCAGGCAGGTCTACCCCGGCGTGGAAATCGAGACATGAATGGCCCGCATGCCTTTGTTCTGCGTGTAACGCGGCTGCTCGAAACCGCCGGAATCGAGTACATGGTCACCGGGTCGATCGCGAGCGCGTTCTACGGCGAACCCCGGGCCACACGCGACGTCGATGTCGTCATCAATTGCGGCTGGCGTGCGCTGAAACGCTTTCTGGACCTCTGCGCTGAGGCCGACTGGTACGTCAGCGAACCGGCGGCGCGCGAAGCGCTGGCGTCCCGAGGCATGTTCAACATCATCGATCCTGAGACCGGCCTCAAGGCCGACTTGATTGTTCGCAAGGAGAGAGACTTCAGCATCGAGGAGTTCGACAGGCGGACTCCTCAGCGGATCACTTCCCCGCAAGACCCGCCGGTCTCGCTCGCCAGCCCTGAAGACGTCATTCTTTCCAAACTCGAATGGGCTGATCAAACGCACTCACTACAGCAACTTCGAGATGCAAAGGGAGTGGCGCAGACCCGAAAGGATCAGTTGGAACTCGATTATCTCAGACGATGGGCGCAGACGCTGGGAGTCGCAGAGTCGCTCGACTCGATCCTCCGGTCGCTCGGCGAGGCATCCTGAATTGTCCCGATCTCCGTGGCCGACTCAATCCCGCTCCTCACTCGGCCCGACGTAGATCACGCAGTCCGCGCGGCCCCGGTCCTCTTCGCGCAGGGTCTGCGACCATTCGGTCACCATCGAGATCGTCCAGACGAGGATATCGCTGCGGTTCTCCGCGATGCGCGAGACCGTGCCGCCGGAGTAGTCGCAGTGCATCTGCCCGACGACGTGGACGACGGGGCGTCGGCCGGCGGCCGCGGCGCGGAGAATCGAGTCGGCCATCGTCGCGTCCCAGATGTTCTGCGCGCGGTAGTAGCCTTCGCCATCGACGGGGGGCGCATCGGGATTGGCCGGATCAACGTGCTCTTCCATCATCTCGAAGAACTTCTCGCGGTAGCGCCCTTCGGTGAGCGACTCGGGAATGACGAAGAGTCGGCGCTGCTCCTCATTGAGGCGGCGAAGCGCATCAAGTCCTTCCGTGCGTCCCATGGTGACGTAGCGGCGCGGGGCGTTGGCGGCGACGACGGGTTGACCGTTGGCCTTCGTGGCCTCGACCATCGCGCGATGGCCCGCCGGGTAGTTGCCGGGGCTGCGGCCGGACGCGACGAGAAAGTCCTCTTCCGCCTTCGTCACGCCCATGAGGTAGTCGTCCAGAGCCACCTGCTCGTCGCGCTCGAAGAACTCGAGGCTCAGCGCCGCCGTCGGCACGTTGGCGGCCACCTGCTCCCAAAGACGCGCGGCGGCCGCAAGCCCGATCGGATGGCCGTGCCACTCGCCGATGAGCACGATGTCGGCCTCGCTCGCGGCGCGAACGAGATCGTCCCACGACATCGCCGCGCCGCTTACGCCGTTGAAGAGGCGCAGGGCGTACACATCAACCTCCGCGGGTTCTTCGATGACATAGGCCGGCCCCGTCGCCGGCGCCGCGCGATCGCCGTTTCCCTTACATCCGGATGCAGCGCCCGTAGCGACCAGCAGGAGAAGACCAAGTCTCGTGTTCATGCCGCAAGCATCGCGGGCGGCGCGTCCCAGTCAACCGCATCCCGCGCAAAACGGCGTGGTCTTCCCAACGGCTGATTCCTCACGATGCAGCGGCGTCGAGGTCAAGCCGGCTTGTGCCGGGCCGGACGATCTGGTTCGCCTGCTTGTCGGCGTGGTAACTTGACCGCACCATTGGCCCGCTCTCGACGACCTTGAAGCCCCGCCGCAGACCCTCCTCGCGGAAGAACTCGAACCGCGCCGGCTCGACCCAGCGATCCACGGGCAGGTGATTGCGCGTCGGCTGGAGGTACTGGCCGATGGTCAGAATGTCGCACTGCGATCCGGCGATCACCTCGTCCATGAGTTCGTGTACTTCATCATCGGTCTCGCCGATGCCGACCATGATGCCGGTCTTGCTGACCAGCCCCGCCTCCTTGCAGCGGCGGAGCAGTTCGATCGAGCGGTCGTACTTCGCCTGCGGCCGCACGACGCGATACATGCGGCGGACCGTTTCCATGTTGTGGCTGAGGACTTCGGGCGCGGCGTCCATGACAATCTGCAATGCCTCCCACTTGCCGCAGAAGTCGGGGATCAGCACCTCGACGCTCGTCTGCGGACAGGCGGCGTGCGTGCGCCGAATCGTCTCCGCCCAGATCGCGGCCCCGCCATCGGGCAATTCATCGCGGTTAACGCTGGTGATGACGACGTAGTTGAGGTCCATGAGGCGGACGGTTTCGGCGACGCGCGCGGGTTCATCGAGGTCGAGGGTTGGCGGGCGGCCGGTCTTGACATGGCAGAATCCGCAGGAGCGGGTGCAGACGTCGCCGAGAATCATGATCGTCGCCACGCCGTCGGCCCAGCACTCGCCCATGTTGGGGCAGCGGGCTTCTTCGCAGACGGTGTGGAGATTGTGGCTTGTGATGAGGCGACGCAGGTCGTGGTACTTCTCCCCGCCGGGCAACCTGGCGCGAATCCACGGCGGCTTGCGCTGGCGAAAGTCGGGCGGCTCGGACGCCAGAACCATGCTGGAAAGACTGACGCTGGTCATGGGCACCTTGAGTTTATGCACCGTCGGCCCCTGCACCCGGCGCCCTTGAAAGACTGCGGCGATCACCCCGCTCGGGTCGATACCCTCCACGTCCGGCTCGTTCTCAATCGACCGCAACGGAGGGTGTGCATGAGCGATCCGCGCCGGATAAGATGGCGGAGGCGGATTCGCCCTGCCGGAGGAGTCGACGCCTCCATGACCGGCCGACACCCAAGTCCCGGCCCAATCTCGAACGGAGTCTGACACGATGATCGTGGATTCCAAACTTCCAGCCTGGCTCCTCGGTTGCGACCGCGCCTGTTCCCCGAAGCGGACTCCCGGCCCCACGCGGTCGCGATCTCGTCCGCGGTGGCACTTCGCCACCACGGCGGCCCTCGGTTCACTGATCGGGCTGACGGGATGCGAGGTGGATTCCTTTCTGGATCCTTCCGTCACGGGCCGCTTCGAGGAAACGGCCATTCGGGTGCCGATTCTCGATCGCATCGCCGTCATCGAAACGGACCAGGAAGACACCATCCAGGTGACGGAGATTCAGCCCAGCGACCTCATCGCCGAGCCGGCCATCTACAAGGTCGGCCCCGGCGACCTGCTCACCATCGACATCTTCGAGTTCATCTCGCCGGGCCAGCCCTATGTGATTCAGCGGAGCGTGGATGAGCGCGGGTTCATCACCATTCCGCAGATCGGCGCCGTCAACGTCTCCGAACTGACTGAGGCGGAGATTCGCAACAACATCGCCGATCTGCTCGATCCCGATTTCGTCCGCGACCCGGTGGTGAGCGTCGTGGCGGAGACCAAGCGGCGATCGTCGTACAACGTGATCGGCGGCCTCGGCGCCTCGAACGCCTTCTACATTCCCGAGCCGAACTTCCGCCTGCTCGACGCCATCGCCACCTCGGGGGGCATCCCCGATACCGTCAAGAAGATCCGCATTGTGCGACACGTTCCCCTCAAGCGCGAGGTGGAACTCGGCCACGGCAGCCCGGAGCGGCCGGAGGGCGAAACACAGCCTCCCATAGACGTGGACGCCCCGGCGCCGCCCGGCGGCGATGAGAACATCCTCGACCTCATCGACGAGGCGATCGAGGGCGACCGGAGCAAGCCGGGAGTCCTCGGCTCGACCAACGATGCGGATCGCACTCAGCGCACTTCGCGTCGTCCCGCCCGGGGCGGCGGCGCCCAGCCTGCCGAAGACGTTCCGACCCCGACCGGGGTCGCCAGCGCCGGCGAGGGCGACTGGGCCTACCTCGGCGGCAAGTGGGTCTTTATCGCGCGCACCGCGGAGTCCAAGGCGTTGACCGAGCGGACCGCATCGCAGGAGCGGGCGCAGGAGTTCGATCAACTCGTCAGTCAGCGGGTCATCGAGATTCCCGTCGAGCCGCTGATGGACGGCCTGGCGTCCTACAACATCGTGATCCGGCCCAACGACATCATCATGATCCCCTCGCCGCGAACGGGGCTGGTCCATCTCGACGGCGAGATCGCCCGCGCGGGAACGATCGCCATTCCAACCAACGGCCGATTGACGCTCAAGCGCGCGATTGCCGCCGCCGGGGGCCTCGGCCCACTCGCCATCCCGGAGCGCGTGGAGATTCATCGCATTCTCAGCGACAACCAGGAGGCGATCGTCCTGCTCAACTACCGCGCCATCAAAGAGGGCGCGGAGCCGGATGTTTATCTCAAACCCGATGATCTCATCGTCGTCGGCACGACGTGGTACGCCGCCCCGCTGGCGGTCCTGCGCAACGGGTTCCGATCGTCGTACGGGTTCGGGTTCCTGCTCGATCGCAACTTCGGCAACGATATCTTCGGCGCGCCGCCGGCGAATCGCTTCGGACAGTAGCCGCGCGCCACAGCCGCGTGGTGCCCAGGGCCATCGGCCGTCAACTCCGGCATACACTGTTGCATGAGCGCTCCCTCGTCCATCAGCCGTACCGAGTCCTGGTTCACAACCGCCGTGCTGATGCTGGCCTTCTCGGCGCTTCCCGGCTGTGTGAGTTCGGCCGCGCACCAGGGCGTTCCCGACGACTTCAGCCTGGATGTGGCCATCGTGCCGGAGGCCGGGTCAACGAACACGGAGGCCACGCGCCACTTCGTTCTTCATGCCGATGGGTCGCTCCAGGCCGGCCGCGGGCGGCAAGGCGCCGCGAACTCCTACCCCGGACTGGCGAGGCAACTCTCCGCCACGCAGATGGTCGAACTCCTCAACCTCGCGCGCCAGGCCTTGGCGACGGCCCCCGCCGATCGCCCGGCCCTGCCCAGCCAGTGGCGGCACGAGAAACCCCTTCAGGAAGGGTTCACGCTCTTGCTGTGGGTACGCGATTCGGGAGTGGAGTCCGCGACCCGCTTGGACGCGGTCAATGGCTCGCTGCCCACCGCCGCCGAGCGGCTGCGCACGCGGCTGCACGAACTGGCGCTGATGCGCTGAGTCGTTCGCCCCTACGATCCAGCGATGAGTGAAGCGAACTCTCCCGAACCCATCGTCGGCATCGATCTGGGCACGACCAACAGCCTCGCCGCGTTCTGCGATGAGCGCGGGCCGCGCATCCTCGCCGACGAATCCGGCGCGCCGCTGCTTCCCTCCAACGTGCGCATCAATCCTGACGGCTCGATGACGATCGGGCGCGAGGCGCGCGAGCACATCGTCGAGTTCCCGCGTGAAACGGTGCATAGCGTCAAGCGCCTCATGGGGCAGACGATCGATCAGGTGCGCGGCGACCTTGACTACCTGAGTTACGAAGTCGTCGCCGGCGAAGGGTCGGCAGCGCGCATCCGCATCCATGACCGCCTCTATAGTCCGCAGGAAATCAGCGCCGCGATCCTCAAGCGCCTGCGCGCGATCGCCGAGCAGGCGTTGAACCAATCCGTGAGCAAGGCTGTCATCACCGTGCCGGCCTACTTCGACGACGCTCAGCGCCAGGCGACGCGCGACGCCGGCCGCTTTGCCGGCCTGGACGTCGTGCGGATCATCAACGAGCCGACCGCCGCCGCGCTCGCCTACGGCATCGGCCGCTCCGGCGAGCCGGAAACCATCGCCGTCTATGACCTCGGCGGGGGCACCTTTGACATCTCCATCCTCCAGATCATCCCTTCAAGCGACATGGGGGCGGGCGCCGAGGCTGTGGACAGCGCCTTCTACCAGGTGCTCTCCACCGCCGGCGACACCCACCTCGGCGGCGATGATGTCGATCGCCTGATCGTCGAACTCGTGCAGCGCGAGATTCGCGAGCAGTTCGGCGTAACGCTCCAGTTCCCCCCGAGCACACAGCAGGCACTGCGCCGCTTTGCCGAGGCGACGAAGATCCGTCTGAGCACCGAGGACTCAGCGCTGATCGAGATTGATCTCGGAGAAGATCGCCGTTACGAGCGCACCCTCGATCGCCGCGCCTTCGAGGCCGTGATCTCGCCGTGGGTGGATCGCACGATCGACGCCTGCCGCCGCGCCCTGCGCGATGCGAAACTCGAGGCAAAGCAGATCGACCGCGTCGTCATGGTGGGCGGCTCGACGCGCATTCCGCTGGTGCGCGAGCGCATCGGTACGTTCTTCAAGACCGGGCCTTACATCGCGATCGATCCGGATCAGGTCGTCGCGCTCGGCGCCGCAGTGCAGGCGGGCATCCTCGCCGGCTCGCACGCGGCGTCGCTGCTGCTGGACGTCATTCCGCTGAGCCTCGGCATCGAAACGATGGGCGGCGCGGTCGCCAAACTCATCCTCCGCAACAGCACGGTTCCCTGCTCGGCCAGCGAACGCTTCAGCACCAGCGCCGACGGGCAGAGTTCGATCAAGATTCACATCCTTCAGGGCGAGCGCGAACTGGTGCCCGACTGCCGCTCGCTCGGCGAGTTTCACCTGCGCGGCATCCCGCCGATGCCCGCGGGCATCCCGCAACTTGAAGTCACTTTCCACGTGGATGTCAACGGCATCCTCGATGTGACCGCCGTCGAGAAGCGCAGCGGCAAGCGCGCGGCCGTACAGATCGTCGCCAACCACGGCCTCACGCCCGATGAAGTCGATCGCATCGAACGCGAGTCGATCACCCACGCTCGCTCCGACATGGCCCTGCACCGCATCATCGACCTGCGCGTGAATGCCGCGCTTGATCTCAAGTGGATCGCGGACGCGATGAAGCGCGTCGGCGATGCGATTCCGGCGGATTACAAAGGCGAACTCGATCAGCAGATCGCGCAACTCCAGGCGCTCGTCGATGCCAGCGAGCGCGACCCGCACGCCGTCGATGCCGATGCCTTTCACCACGCCAAGGAATCCCTCGACCGCGCCTCGGTGCGCCTGCATGAGATAGCGATCGCCCGCTCGCTGCGCGAGGAGGCGTGACAGAATTGAGCATGGGCGTCTCGCCCGTAGGTCTGGCGGAGAATGGGCGTCCCGCCCATGCGAATCGAAACTCCACCGCAGAGATCGCTGAGAACGCAGAGAAAGCCGGAGACAAACCCCCAAGGCTCGAAGACTCCAAGGGGAGAAGACGCTGAGCCTGGGACTATCCTTGGTCATCGATGAAACGCGCCGCCCTCACCATCATGGTGTGCCTCCTCCTCGGCGCGATCATCAACGTCGCGGTCGCGTGGGGCTTTGTCCTCTGGACGCCCGCGATGCTCACGGCTCAGTCGCCAATCGACGCCTGGCCCGTTCGAGTGCCGGAGGAGTGGCCACCCGTTCTCAGTCGTGATTCAGCAGCAAGAGTCGGCCTCAGTTTCTCGGGCGCGAGCGGAGACAATTTCAAGCAGACCATGCAAGTGAAGCGCGCCAGACTTGATGCTCTGTACGCTCTCGCATCGAAAGCCGAAGGCCCGATGCAGGAGAGACTCAGCACATACAAGGAGATCGACGACCTTTCAACAAGCATTACGCTTGATTCAGAATATGTTTACGCACGAGTCGGAGTGCTTTCGTCCGGCCTTCCCTTGCGGAGCGTGTGCAGTGAACGAGGCTGGTGGGCTGACTACACCAGCATGGGCTCGACAGCGTTGTCAGAGCATTTTGATACCTGGAAAGCAGGCATTCGCATCCCCGACTGGATTCCCTGGTGTGCACACGAACAGACCGATCTTCGACGTCTCCCGATCCTGATCATCCCCCTCGGCTTCGCCGTCAACACGGTCTTCTACGGCGGCCTGATTGCAGTGGTCGTGTTTGCATGGACATGGCTGCCGCGGTTCTGTCGATTGCGCAAGGGCTGCTGCATCGCCTGCGGCTACGACCTCCGCGGCGCTCCGCACGAGCGCTGCCCCGAGTGCGGCCGGCAATTGCCGCCACACGGTGCGACATCGGCGACCCGGATGAAGCGTGCATCGTCATGAGACTCGCCGCCCTCACCATCATCGTCTGTCTCCTTCTCGGCGCGATCATCAACGTCGTTGTCGCGTGGGGCTTTGTGCTCTGGACGCCCATGCTACCTGTCATAGGGACTGTGGAAGACCCATGGCTCGCCGACGTTCCCGGAAACTGGCCACCGGCTGGCGAGATGGGGAAGGCACAGAATGCGGGCCTTACCTTTTCCCTCCAGCGCGGGGATAACGTGGATTCGACGGTCGCTACACTGCTCCGCAACTTCGAGGCCGAAACGTACCAGGCCCAGTCAATTGCTGACCAGGCTGAACGGGGCGCAGCCCTGACACGCGAGGTCATTCGGTACAATCGATTCCGATTGGAGACCCATTATCTCATTGCTCGTGTTGGCGTGCTTCGATCAGGTTGGCCGGTGCGCAGCATGTTCACTCAGCACCGATCCCTAGAGACACACACTTTCTTCGCCCGTCCTGTCGTTGCCGACACCTCGGGCTCGAATCCAGGGCTCGGCATCCCCGCGTGGATTCCGTGGTCCGCGCCAGCGCATCAGGAGTCCCGCCGCATTCCGACTCGCATCATCCCCCTCGGTTTCGCCGTCAACACCCTCTTCTACGGCAGCCTGATCACTCTTGTCGTGTGGGTGTGGGCCCGCCTACGGCGGCGCTACCGCGTGAGTGAAGGCTGCTGCACCGCCTGCGGTTACGACCTTCGCGGCGCAGCGCACGAGCGCTGCCCCGAGTGCGGTGCGTCACTGACGTTACCAGCGGCGACGGCGGTCATTTCGATGACGGGCGCAGATACGTGAAGCGCTGCGCCATCACCATCATCGCGTGCCTCCTCCTCGGCGCGGTGATCAATGTTGCGGTCGCGTGGGGATGCGTTTGTTGGTGCCCTGCAATGACGGTCCTCGGTTCGGAGGGCGGCAGTTGGCCCTTTGCGGTGCCCGGTGACTGGCCCGCTGCCCGACTTGCAGATCACGCACACACCCTCGGACTGAGTTATCGCGGCGCAAGGGGAGACGGCTTATTGAAGCGTCGGCAGCGGGAGACCGCTCAAGCCAGTTCTTCCACGGCCAACGCGGGAATTGATCGAGGAGTACCGACGTTGCAGATTGTCGAGTACCTTGACCAGGAATGGCCCGGGCCCGCAATGAGGAAGTTGGTCCTGGAGTCGACACGAGCAGGTATCCACTCCGCAGGCTGGCCGGCATTCAGTCTACGCAGTGAGCGACTCTGGTTGAACAGATTACCAAGCACGGCTTGGTCATCTCTCTCGACCAGTACGAGTTCCTGGCAGGAAGGCATCCGCATTCCTGACTGGATCCCCTGGTGTGACCATGACCGAACCGGAATCCGGAGACTACCGATTCGCATCATCCCGCTCGGATTCGCGATCAACACGGTGTTCCACGCTTCGTGTGTATCGGCGCTTTTCCTCTGTCCACGCATCGTGCGCAATCACTTCCGCCTGCGCCGCGGCTGCTGCATCGCCTGCGGCTACGACCTCCGCGGCGCTGCCCACGAGCGCTGCCCGGAGTGCGGCCGGCAATTGCCGCCACACGGTGCGACATCGGCGACCCGGATGAAGCGTGCATCGTCATGAGACTCGCCGCCCTCACCATCATGGTGTGCCTCCTCCTCGGCGCGGTGATCAACGTCGCGGTCGCCTGGGGCTTTGTCTTCTGGACACCCATGATGCCGACAACATCGTCGCCGATCGGCGCTTGGCCCGTTGAAGTACCCGCAGATTGGCCGCCGGCGGAGTCAATCGTCACAAATCGAGACCACGGCCTGATCCTTCGCACGTATATCGGGACCAACTCGATCGCCCGGTTTGGCACCCTCAGGCGCCCGCTCAATGAAGCGAAGGAAAGGGCATGGGCGATTGACGATCCGGCACGGCGAAGCAGTACGGCTCGAAGTGCGATCGACGAATTTAGTCAATCCTCCTTCGAAGCACCGAATATCTCTGCGCAGATTCGTGTGCTGAAGTCAGGCTGGCCCATGCTCAGCACATACCATGAGCAGCGCTGTCTCGAAACAACGACTCGTTCGACCGGGCAGAGCAGTGTCGACTTGGCGGGAACGAGGCAGGGGCTCGCTATTCCCGCCTGGATTCCGTGGTGTGAGCACGAGTATCGAGATACTCGCCGTATTCCGATGAGCATCATCCCCCTTGGCTTCGCCGCGAACACGGTCTTGTACGCCTCATGCGTCTGGGCGCTCCTCATCCTTCTCCCGCGCGCCCTCCGCACCCATCTGCGCCAGCGCCGCGGCTGCTGCACCGCCTGCGGTTACGACCTTCGCGGCGCAGCGCACGAGCGCTGCCCCGAGTGCGGTGCGCCGGCCATTGCCTCACTGCGTTCGTCCGCACGCTCCGCAACCCAGCGCACGACGAGCCTGTGATCCGGCCGCGAATCGCACCGCGACGATCGCATCTCTCCCTCCTCTGGCTCTGCGGGGGTGGGCCGGGGTGGGGCGGGTTTCTCGATAGTCGAA
>Ga0326597_10001954_pt1 | contig 31683 bp, 34 predicted proteins | sample RVTome_12_FD_203789 | JGI IMG/M metagenome (GOLD analysis project Ga0326597, IMG submission 203789) | Soil microbial communities from uranium-contaminated site in the Upper Colorado River Basin, Wyoming, United States - RVT100D185 | ecosystem: Environmental > Terrestrial > Soil > Contaminated >...
GTCCTGCAGGAGGGAGTGATCGCGTCCTTGGACGACCAGTGATCCGGCGAGCCCGGCGAAAGCACCGGCCATGAGGAACGTCTGGACCGTGACCCGATCGGTTCGTATGCCGGACAGTCGTGACGCCGAGTTGTTGGCCCCGATCGCTCGGATCGAGAACCCCAGCCTGGTGTGTTTCATCACGAACCAGGCGACGACTGCCGCGGCGACGGCAATGATGATTCCGACGTCGACCAGGGAGCCTTCGATTGGCCGTGGGAGCTCGGCGTTCACGAGGATGGCTTCGGTGCGCTGGACGAACCCCTCGGGGTAGACGTCGAAGATGACCCATGCCGCCAGACTGGCTGCGACGAAGTTGAGCATGAGGCTGGTGACGATTTCGCTGGCGTCGAAGCGGGCTTTGAGCCAGCCGGGGACCGCCCCGTATAACGCACCCGCCGCCATCGAACCCATCATGACCACCGGGACCAACAGCCATGACGACCAACTTCCGGGCAGGACGATCCCGAGCACGGCGGCTGCCGTTGCTCCGACCGTCATCTGTCCCTCACCACCGACGTTCCACAGACGGGCGGAGAACGGAATGGCCGCCGCCAACGCGGTCAGAATGAGGATCCCCGTGATGACGACCGTCTGACCGATGTTGAACGGGTTTCCCAGAGCGCCCACGACGATGGCCTCGACCACTTCGAGAGGGTTAGCGCCCAGCGCCCAGACTAGGATCGACATCGCCACCAGCGTGCCGGCCAGCGACAAGAGGGTCCTAACCCAGGCAGGAGCCTCCATCTTGTCCGCGGCCGCGACCGTCTCCATCGTCAAGTCCTGCTCCTCTCGATCACGATTGGATACGGTTCGGACCGGCCTCCCGGGAGAGCAGCAGGTCCCCTCGCGATGGCGGCGACCGTACCATCTTGCATTGAGCCTTGTGAAGTAAGATGGAGTCTTATTGAAGTCCCAGGAGCAGCTCGGGTCAGCTGACCGCCAGGCGGGGGCGGGCTGGGTTACCGTGTACGGGGGCGTGTCGGTCGAACCTGGCGGATTCCGGCAGGATTCCTTGTGCTCAAAGGCATAGCGAACAAACCCGCTCGCCCTCACGGTCATCTTCAACGACTCCTCGAGCCCTTGGGTCGAGGCCGGTTTGGTTCGGAAATCCGTCTGTCACCGGTTTGAACCCGAGTGTGGGTTCGTCGATTCGACCCTGAACAGCCGACGTCGTGGCCTAACACGTCCCGTTTCCCTAGCGCGTTTGACATGGAGGACTCCCTCAGTAGCTTGCGCTTTCGCGATATCGCGATATCATGAAGCCATGAGCAAGCAAACAACTGTGCGTCTTCCCGAAGGCCTGGCAGATGATGCCGAGGCGGTGGCTCGCGTCCAAGGTACGAGCGTCAATGCCCTGATCATCGAAGCGCTCAGCAATGAGATCCAGCGGGTCCGAGAGGATGAAGAATTCACCAGCCGGGCGAAGCGACTACTCGAGCGTGATCGGGAGTTGCTCGAACGTCTCGGCCGGTGATCGGTACATCACCCTGGCGGAGTACATGTGGTTGGCCGAACAGGTTCCAATGGACCGATCTCAACGAGCCCGATCCGCGAATCTCGATACGGGAGCTGTTCGCCTTCCTGGCCGCAGCGTATCTCTTCATGACCAGCCTCGGGTCGATCCTGGTGAGGACCGGGCTGGTGCGCCGAACGGTGACCGTCGTGGCCGACGGGGAGCCGTGGACTCAGCTCGAGACTCTGGAGGATGCAGGCCCCGATGCCAGGGTCTTTCGCGTTGACCCGGCGACCGGCTCGATACAGTTCGGTGACGGCGCCCAGGGCCGGGTCCCCCCCGGCTGGGTGATCATCACCAGCAGCTACCGATATGGACGATGTCGACTGACGGCCTCAGTACCGGCATCGCCCCCGGTCACGGCGGTGCTCCCGCCGAGACCGCGGGGAGTAGGCTCGAAGGAGGCTCAATGTGGGACGGGCCGGCCGCTGCCGCGGTGGCAAGCGGCCGCGACGGTCAACGACCCGAGGTGAGCAAGCACCCGACTGAGGAGGACGACGACATGACCCATCACGAGCATCTCAATGTCAGCTTGGTCCGGGAAGGCTTCGACGCCTTCTCACGGTCAGACATGAAGTGGATGGAGGATCATCTCGCCGACGACATCGTCTGGCATGTGGGAGGCAATAGCAAGTGGGCTGGTGCCTATGAGGGCAGAGACAACGTCCTCGCCTTCTTCGCCCGCCAGGCTCAGGCAATGGGTGGAACGCCTCCCTCTCCGGAGATACACGACATCCTGGGCAACGACGAACATGTGGTGGTGCTCGGGGAGGCTTCCGCTTCGGCACCCGACGGTTCGAGCGCCGAATGGAAGTATGTGCAGGTCTTCCACGTGAAGGACGGCAAGGCCACCGAGGTCTGGGGGATGGCCGAAAACGACGCCACCGTCGACCCATTTCTCGACGGTCTCTCCGCATAGAGACGTCAGGGCGGGGAATCGCCTCGCCGACGATTGCGTTCAGTTTTCTGGCAACGGCCGCGGAGCAACCGTTACCCCTCGAGCCGCTCCACCTCCTTGTGGACCCCTCCCATCGATGTGCCGGTGCGTTGAGCAAGCTGGCTGAGCGAGAGCGGCTCCTGGGCGAAGACGAACAGTTCGGCCAGCAATCGCTCTTGCTCTGGTGATTTGAATAGCGGGAGCCCGGATCTAGATTTCACAAAACATGAATATAGGTTCACGCAGAGTGAAAGCCAATTCCCGTCCAGGTTTGACACGGAAGTGGGGCCCTCCTTCCACAGACCGAGAGGCATTGTCTGTTCCGTCCCGTTTCCCTATGAGCTGGAGTGGATCTCCGGGTTGGTTCGGTAGTGGCGAACGGTCACACCAGGTAGATCTGCGAATGCTGATTCGTCGGCGGTGAGCACCATGCGCTTTGTGGCGCGAGCGGTGGCCGCGATGAGCAAGTCGTGCGCCTGGCGAGGACGCCCTGTCTGCCTGGTGCTCGCCGCCGACCGTGCTTCTGCAACTTAGAAACCAGCCTTATTTATCAGGCTAAGACCCTCTAACGCTGATAAACTCTTGCTATGGAAGTCCAGACCCTGCAGTGGACGGACCAGTTCGGCAGAGTGTACGAGTACTCACCATACGAGGCGAGTCTCATCGGAACCGCGCCGGTTGGTTTCTCTTCAGACGCCACGCTCGCGATCGCCGAGGCTTCGAGCGCCCTGGGATCGGTGCCGGCCCTTCCCGCCGCGGGTGTTGCATCGGTGCTCTACCGATCTGAGTCGAGTGCATCGTCGCTGATCGAGGGGGTCGGGCCCGGCCCTCGCCGGATTCTCGAAGCCGAGATCGCAGATGAAGGAGAAGTCAACGACGAGGAGGCACGGCGTGTCGTTGGCAACCTTGAAGCACTGCGCGATGCGATGACGACTGAGATACCGGCCAAGCCGGGTGATCTGCTTCGTTGGCACCAGAAGCTGATGGAAGGCCATCCCCGGATGGCGGCCGAATCGATTGGTGCATTCCGAACTAAACAGAACTGGATCGGCGGTGACTCGTCAGGGCCTCGCCATGCTGAATTCATCCCCCCACAGCCCGAGGACGTCCCGGTTCTTATTGATGATCTAGTTGCGTTCTGTGCGCGCACCGACCTCACCCCTGTGGCCCACGCTGCGATCGCTCATGCTCGTTTTGAGGTGATTCATCCGTTTGTGGATGGCAATGGGCGCGTTGGTCGGTTCCTCATCCAGCAGCTGCTTCGTCGGCGCCTTGCTCTGCCGTCACCGATACCAGTGTCGGTTATATGGGCTGAGGACACCGATCGATACATCGAGGGTTTGCGCGCCTACCAGGAGGGCGATATCGACAGTTGGTTGCAGCTCTTCTCACGGAGCGTCATCAGAGCCGTCGAGTGGATGACCGATATCTCGGACCGGACCATCGCCCTGCTCGCAGAATTCCGAGCCCGGGTGGACACAAGGGGGGAGTCGGTGACCGTTCGCGTCATCGATGATCTTCCGGTGCACCCGATCGTGGATAGCCAGGCGGTCGCCAGTCGCTATGGAGTTACTCCCCAGAGTGCACATGCTGCATTGGTGCGCCTTGAGGAAGCCGGGGTTCTGAGCGAGCGGCCTTTCGCTCGGAGACGGAAAGGTCGACCGCGCCGAATGTTTGCTGCGACCGAGCTGATTGATCTCCTAGCGTGAACTCGATTCAGCGCCAATCAGCGATCAGGAATTCTGTTTTACCTTGCGAGGCCATGTCGCGTCTTGGGATGTCGAGGCATTCGCCCACCTGTCTCGGGTCCTAATCCGCGGCGGGCTCGTTGCCAGTTGAGACCGAGAACTGTGAGGAGGGCCGCCCCCGGGCATTGCCCATCGGTCCAAGTCCCCAAGCCGTCGATGCCGCCTGCCAGGTCGGACGATCGGCGTGAGCGACGAGGACGCCGACGAGGTGGTGGCCGCATGTCTGGGGGCGGCCGTCGGGACCCGAGTCGCCCCCGAAAGTAGGTTCCTCGAATCGGACTCAGATCCTGGCTGAAACAAGGTCTGGCCAGCCCCAAGATCTTCATCAGTTATCGCAGGAGCGATGCGGGGGGACATGCGGGCCGGCTTCAAGGCGCGCTCGCCGACTACTACGGCGACAGGGCAGTCTGGCTCGATCACGCCGACATCGGCCCCGGGCAGGAGTTCGCTGAGGCGTTAGAAGAGGCGCTGACTCACAGTGACGTCCTGCTGGCGATCATCGGGCCCGACTGGCTGACCGCAGTAAAGGACGGTCGCCGGCGTCTCGACGACCCCGACGACTGGGTGAGACGTGAGGTCGTCACCGGTCTCGGCCTTGGACGCGTCCAGGTCATCCCGGTGTTGGTCGGAGAGGCCTCCCTGCCCGTGCCCGAAGAACTGCCCGAGCCGCTGCAACGCATCCCCCAGCTGCAGGCGATCACGGTGCGTCCCGATCGGTTCGAGGACGACGTCGACCATCTCACCGAGCGAATCGGGGGATGGCGTCGTCGATGGCACGGCTTTCCCCTCTGGATGTGGCTGCTGGGGGCGGCCCTGGTGATCGGAGGTCTCACCGCGGCCTTCATAGTGAGAGGCAACCGGCCCCCGCTGGTCGCCACCGAGCAGGTCTCCGCCATCGGCGGTATCCCGACCGAAATCGACATCGCATCCTGGGTCACCGATGAGGATCCGGCCGGGCTCGTCTACTCCATTGCGAACGAGACGCCTCACGGCGGGACCGTCGTCGACCAGGGCGGGGGCCAGGTCATCTACACCGGCCCGGGGAGGTACGACGGACCCGACTCCTTCCAATTCACGGTCAGGGACGAGCAGGGGGCGGCGACGACCGAGATCGTGAACGTCACGGTCAGCCTGGGCCAGATCGGTGGCGATTTCAACGTCGTGGTGGCGGAGTTCTCGGCCACCGATCAGACCTCCGGCGCCCGTCTCTCCCAGACCCTGTTCGAGCAGATCGCCATCACCCTCGGGGACGAGACCGATGTGAACATCGAAGTGGCCGGGCCGGGCGAGGTGGGAGCCCTGGCCGGCGACACTCCGGAAAGCCGGGCCGAAGCCGCCGCCGACCTGGCCGACCGGGTCGGTGCAGACGTGGTGGTCTACGGGACTCTCGAGACCCTAGAAGGCCAGTCGAACCTGTCTGCTGAGTTCTACGTGTCGAGTCGGGGTCTGACCGGTGCCGAAGAGCTGGCAGGGGTCTACCCCCTGGACAGCGTGCCGATCGCCACCACCGACCCGCTCGCCATGAGTCAGGCCGCCTCCAGCTCCCTCGAGCCGAAGATCATCGCCCTCACCCAACTCGCCATCGGACTCAGCCACTACCAACTCAATGAATACGCCGAAGCTCAGGCGCTGTTCACGGAAGCGGAGGCCTCCTGGCCCAGCTCGGCCGGTCGCATCAACGGGCGGGAGGTCGTGTTGAGTCTGCTCGGTAATGTCAGCGGTCTCCAGGACGACCTCGACGCCGCCGAGGAGTACTTCACGGAGGCGCTCGACCTCGACCCCGAGTACTCCCGGGCCCGCTTCGGGTCGGCCGAGGTCGGGTTCCAACGGTCGAGGGGATCGCTCTGTGGAGGAACCGGGGAGGGAGATGTGGTCGGGCTGGAAGATGCCGTCCGCCAGTTCGAGGAGCTGATCGACCTCCCTGCACCGCCTCTCGCCTTTCTCCCCGAACGTGCCCGGCTCGAGATCGGTCGGATCTACGAGTGCCTCACCCTGAACGGCATCGACCGCCGTGACGAGGCCAGAGAGATCCTGGAAGCTGTCATCGCCGACATCTCCGGCCAGACCAGACTGCGCGACTTGAAGGCCGAGGCCCACTTCTCCCTCGGCATCTACCACATGTTGAACGGAGTTGAGCCGGCGGCCCTCGCCGAGTTCGAAACCGCGGTCGAAACCACGGTGAACCCGATCCGAAAAAGCGGCTTCTACCGCTCTCTGGCCGCCATCCATCTCTGCCAGCTCGACCAGCCCGACCTGGCCGAGACCTACCTTCAGGCGGCGGAAGACCTGGCCGGGGAGCCTTTGGAACCGATCGACTGCGCCGCACAGTGACGAGGCGTATGGTGGGCGGCCAATCGGCGATGGAAGTCGGGGATGAACCATTCCGCCACAGTGACAGCGATCGCGCTTCTCATGGTTGCCGCCTGCGGTGGTGACGCCGGGTCTTCAACCACATCTTCAGCGACCACCTCAGCCAGCCTTCCCGGGACATCGACTTCGACACACGCGGGTTCGACGACACAGCCGCCGACCACCCTCGACGGGACGGGCACCACCGGCACCATCCCGGACACGTTGCCGCCCATCATCGCTCAGGTCGGCTTCGCCTTCGCAACGGGTGATGACCCGCGCGTGCTGGTTCGGGTGTCGGTGGCAGAGACTCCTGACGGTCCCTGGTTACCGGCTGGCATCTTCGATCCGACCCCGACGCTCTCCGGGCCGTCTTATTGGGTCCGTTTCGACATCACAAATGTCGACCGCCTCAATGCGGTGCTGACGGATCTCAACATCTCCGGTTTCGAGGTCGGCTCGCCCTTCGGCGGAGATGTGTGTGAGCTCGAGGCCCCGCTCCCGAAGGACGGCGAGGCGACATGCATCATTGGTGGATTCCCGGTGCAGCCGGGACCCAACGACGTCGACTTCGACGTGTCAGGCGTCGGTCCCAGGCAGGGTGAGCCCGAGCGGTGGTTCGACCCCCCGATCCCGACGAGTCTGGAGTTCGCCGGCGCCGGGAACAGCTTCGTGCTGGTGTTCGACACGACCGAGGGACTACGGGTCGACGGCACTGCCGACTCCTCTCAGGTCGAGATCGACATCGGAGGCCTGTCTGGAACCGTGAGACTGGATTGCGCCGGTGGGAGCCCGTTCGGTGGGACACCCGGGCTGAAGGCGTACGTGATCGAGAGCTTCTCGGCCGCAGGGGACCGGGTAGGGAGATGCTCGGAGATACCCAGCGCGGTACTCGACTTCTTTCCCGATTCCGACAGCGACGACGTCTTCTTCTATGAAGGCGTGGTGGCCGACAACACCAGCACCTCCTCAGGCGGTTGAGTGGTCACGTCGGAGGTATCGGGCGCGTAGCCTCGACAACGGAAAGGGGACTCGATGGGCCACATCACTTTCGTTCACGGCATCATGAACCAACCGTCGCCGGATCGGCTGCTCGCCATCTGGAAGAGGGACCTGGCGGACGGGGGCGATGGTGTCGACCTCGACGTCTACGGGGTCACCTCGTCGATGGTCTACTGGGCCGACGTGATGTACTCCGCAACCACCGACGCCGGTGGCTCGGGCCAGGAGTCGATCGAATACGAGGGGATCGAGCCCGGCGCCCTCACCGAGATCGACGAGTCCTACATCGAGGAGGCCCACGGTGCCGAGAGGGAATTCCTCGAGTCGATGATCGAGAACTACGACCTCGACCACCCCGACGACCCCGAAGCACCCCAGGCGGGCCTTCCCGATCAGGCGGTGTCGCCGTCCTCGGGCGCCGAGGCCAGCGTGGCCGCAGCATCAGCCCTGGAGGCCGTCCCGCTCCCATGGTTCATCAAACGGCCCCTGATGAAGGTCCTGCTCCGCGACGTCCACCACTATCTGTTCAACACCAGTCACTCCCCGCGATCCGGCTCCACATACAAGGTGCGCGACGAGGTGAGGAACCGGTTCGTTGGCGACCTGGCCGCTGTCGATGACGGGCCTCATGTCGTGGTGGCCCACAGTCTCGGCACGGTGATCGCGTACGACTGCATCAAGCGGGTGGCCGACACCAAGAAGGTGGACATGCTCATCACCCTCGGCACCCCCCTCGGCATGTCCGAGATCCAGCACAACATGCGACCGGAGTGGTCGAAGGACGACGGATATCCCGACGGTCTGCCCCACTGGGTGAACGTGGCCGACACCATCGACCCGGTCTGTGTCGCCGACCCGTTCATCGCCAACGACTACAAACGCAAGAAGGCCGGTGCGGTGAGAGACGAGGCGGTGAACAACGGCGGGCTGTTCCGCCATCCTTCGGGCAAGTACTTTCGCCAGCCGGTCGTCCAGGAGGCGGTGCGAAGAGGGCTCGGTCTTTGACCGATGTCGTTTCTCGACTCCCCACTCGGTGAGCGGCTGACCGCAAGCCTCGACGCCGGCAAACCCGACCACATCAGCGGGGTCGTCGCGGAGGTCGAGGCCAAGATCTGGAGCGGTGCGCTCGACTCGGCCCAGATCGACGAGGCGCTGGAGACGTTGCAGCGACACCGCCAGTTCCCCCACGTGATCACGATCGCCGACGCCGCCACCGCGGTGGATTCCATCACCAGCGCCGGTCGTCGTCGTTATTGCCAGGTCCTCATCGAATCCGGCGCCCTGCATGCGGCCGAGCTCGCCTGCAGGGAGCTGCTCGAGGTGGCCGACAGCGCCAGGGAACGAGGGGAGGTGCTCGGGCTACTGGGGCGAATCCGCAAGCAACGGTTCGTCCTCGGGGGCAGACCCGAGGACTTGCTGGCCGCCATCGACGCCTACCGCTTCGCTTACGAGGGCGGCACCGATCGGGCCTGGCATGGGATCAACCTGCTAGCGCTCACCTGCCGCGCCGCCCGGGAGGGAATCACGGTGCCCGATGAGGTCGACACCCGCACCCTGACCACAACCATTCTCGAGGAAGTGAGAAAGACCGACCCCGAGTTGCGTCAGGTCTGGCATCGTGCCACCGAGATCGAGGCACTGCTCGCGTCGGGAGACGATCCGGATGCGCTGGACGAAGCGATTGCCGCCGCAGGACAACTGGCCGCCAGTCGCAGTGTCGACGCCTTCGAGTTGGAGAGCCTGCGCCGGCAGTTGACCGAAATCTGGCAACTCGAGCCGCATCACCCCCTTCTCGTCGCCATCGCCGATCAAAAGCTCCATCTCGGCGCCAGGGCGGATGTCGAGCTTCCCGAGTCGCCCCAGCAACTGGAGAAGATCTTCGGGACCGCGCTGCCGGTGGGATACAACCATCTGATGCGGGGTCTGCACTGTGCCGAGTCGGTGGCCAAGATCACCGATGCCTCGGGCGAGCCCTGGGGCACCGGATTCCTGGTGAAAGGCAGTCTGATCCACCCCGACTTCGGGGAGGCACCGGTTCTGGTGACCAACGCCCACGTCTGCAGCCCCGACCTGGGAGTGGGAAAGCTTCTTCCCGGCGAGGCCCGTGCCGTGTTCGACGTGACCAAGGGCGTCGACGGCTCGGCTCTGGTCCTCACCGGCTTCGAGTGTCTGTGGAGCTCGCCGCCGGGCACCTGTGACGTGACGTTTCTCCGCTTCTCCGGGCCCGAGGCCGCGATCGCTGAGCCGATCGAGGTCGCCCAGATACCCCAGCCCGTCACCGAGGGCGCCTATGTGTACGTCATCGGGCATCCAGCGGGCGGGGGGCTCAAGTTCTCGATCCGGGGCAACGACCTTCTCGTTTACGACGCCGGGATGGTCAAGGTGCACTACACCGCCCCCACCGAGGGGGGCAGCTCGGGGAGCCCGGTGTTCAACCAGGCGTGGCAGCTGATGGCGGTGCATCATGCCGGGGACTCCAAGATGCGCCGTCTCGATGACCCCTCCGCGACCTATCAGGCCAACGAGGGGATCACGATCAAGGCGATACGAGAGGAATACGCCCGCAGTGACCGATGAGATCATCCCCGCCGAGTTCCTCGACCCCGAAGGGGACGCGGAGAGCCAGGACCCGGAACTGGTGATGGAGGCGACCACCTCGACGTTGCGCAGGCTGTGGGACGTCTGGATGTGTCGGCGAGGTGGCGGGGACTACTCGGATGTCGCGTTCTTCGGCGAGCGGATCGGAGGAGTGCCCGTGCCGGCCATCGATGCCTATCGCGCCCTCGAGCAATCGCTTCGATCGGCCGGCTATGCACCGAGATCGTGCTGGGCCTACAACTGCCGGCTCATCGCAGGCACCAACCAGCGCTCGCTGCATTCCGCCGGGATCGCGGTGGACATCGACCCCGACGACAACCCGTACACGGAGGGCGATCCCTTCTCCGGAAAACTGGATCGGGTCCACGTGAAGGCGGCGCTGGCGATCCGAAACACCGAAGGTGCACGGGTCTGGTCGTGGGGTGGGAACTGGGGCACACCCGACCGGATGCATTTTCAGTTGGACCAAGGGCCGACCGGAGTAGTGGTGGACTGGTCGACCGTCCCGGGCGGTGAGCCGGACGGGCCGATCGACATCGAGCCAGCCGACATCGAGGAGGACGAGATGGTGTCGAAAGGAAGCGGTGGCCCGGGAGTGAAGCGATTTCAGGAGTGTTTGCTCGTCTGGAACCCGAAGGCACTGCCCGAACACGGCGCCGACGGCGACTTTGGCTCCGAGACCGCCGATTGGGTGGGTCGCTTCCAGAAGGCCTTCGGCCTCGCGGCGACGGGCAACATCGACGGTGTCACCGCAGCCTTGCTCATCATGCATCGCGGCTGAGGAACGAGGAGAGGCGATTGAGGGTCTTCCTCAGCTACCGCCGGGACGACACTGCGGGGCGGGCAGGGCGGCTCCACGACGCTCTCGTCAGCCGGCTTGGGCCTCGCAACATCTTCATGGATGTGGCAGCGATCGAGGTCGGGACCGACTTCGTCGACCAGGTGGATCGGGCCATCGCCGGCAGCGACGTCTCTCTGGTGGTCATCGGGCCCAACTGGCTCGACGGAAGGGACGCCGACGGCCGGCGGCGTCTCGACGACCCAGACGATCACGTTCGCGCAGAGGTGCGTTCCGCACTCGCCTCCAACAACCCGGTGGTGCCAGTGCTGGTCGGTGGTGCGACTCTCCCATCCGAAAAGGAGCTGCCCTCCGACCTGCTAACGCTGGTCCGTCGCCAGGCCGTCGAGCTTCACGACGAGACCTGGGCCCACGACGTGGAGATGCTGATCCGTCGTCTGGAGGGCAAGGATCTGGTCCGCGTCCGCCGCCGCTTGGTACCCGTCGCCGTTGGCTTCGTTGTCATCGGCGTCGCCGCGTTGCTGGTCTGGCGGGCGCAGGTAAGCGGGGACGACGAATCCGTGGGGGAATGCGATTCGGCCCCGAACGAATTCTGGACCAGTGTCGATGTCTCGCCCAGTGCAACCGCGGTCGATGAAATTGATGGGACATCGATCCGTTACACCGTGCGCCATGTCGACTTCAAGGCCGAGGGATCGGGATGGCAGGTGGTGGTGGAGGTCGAGGCCTACAACGAGACAACGGGCGATGGGAACCAGTCCGGCCACTACTACGACCCGGCGGACTTCGACGCCGTTCTCGTCGACGGCTTTGCCACCCCGAGCCCGAACTGTTTCTCAGTTCTCTCCGGGGACCGAGACGACGTGACCCCTGGTCTCGCGGCCAGCGGTCTGGTCGGATTCAATTCGACCCGGGATCCAACCGGTGCCGCACTTGCGCTCGAAACCGAAAGTGGTGTCAGGATCCCCATCACGTCCCGCACCTGACCGGTCGGGCTCGAAGCCAGGGTCGATCCCATCGCTAGCATCCAGGTGTGGCGGCCGTCTTGTTCTCCGGGCACATGGTTGATGCCCCCGACCGCACGGAGCCGCGCTTCCCGCCTGACCGCGTCCCGCTGGTGCGGCGGGACATCGCCGAAGTAATCAGGCTGATCGACGACCCCGAGGAACGGGCGGTGTCCGGGCTGGCCTGTGGTGGGGATCTCCTGTTTGCCGAGGAGTGGCTGAAGACCGGGCGACCACTACAGGCATTTCTTCCCCGCCCGGTAGAAGAGTTCCTGGACGAGTCGGTGCGTTTTGCGGGCGAGGAGTGGGTCGCGTCGTTCCATCGGGTGATCACCGACCAGATGGTGACCGTGGTCGGCCCCGACGACGCCATGATCCGCCTGGGAGATCCGTATACCGCCAACAACCTTCGGATGCTCGAGGCCGCCTTCCGGCAGGGTGGCACCATTCACGGTGTGTTCCTCTGGGACGGCAGCGGTGGTGATGGACCCGGTGGCACTCAACAGCTCGCCTCCGAGGTTCTCGAGGCAGGCGGAAGTGCCACCATTCTCGATCCCAACCCTTAGGCGGGTTATCCGCAGCGACCAGCTTGTCGCCGGGATCGGAAGAGCGACCCAGAGATATCAGGCTCCGTCGGAGACTGAACCGGTATCCGGCCTATCCCAGTCCGGCGACGAGCCATCCATGTGGTGCGACCTTCGTTTCGACCCGGAAGAAGATCTGTTGAGTACGACATTCCAGACCTTCCGGTTCAACCCACGCGTCCCGCTTCCCTAGTGCCTGGTCGTGGCGCGGGTAGGGCGACCCGTTTCCTGGATGTACGCGTTCTGTGCCGGCTGCCCTTCGCTCCTGCTAACCGACCGGCTGCCGACCAGTTGCCGTCCTGCCTCATGACAAGAATTCCCCGTCGTGGGACCCAGGAAGGCCGCCTCCGGAAGGCGACACGCAGCGGAACCAGCCGAGCAGCCAACAATCCTCAACCGCTCTTCCGCGGCGTGATCGAGCAGGATTCGAGAAGCGTTCACCCCGCATCGCCCGTAGTGTCAGTCGCGACTCGTAAGGGAGGTCAGTAGATGACTACCACGAAGAAGTCCGGTTCGGATGGTTTCTCGGAGGCGGAACGCGCCGCCATGAAGGCACGCGCCCAGGAGCTGAAAGCGCAGGGCCGCAGCGGCCAGAAGAAGGCCGACAACGAGCGCGCTGTACTCGACGCGATCGCCGAGATGCCGGGTGGCGACCGCGCGCTCGCCGAACGTATACACGCACTCGTGACCGCGAACGCGCCGGAGCTTCTGCCCAAGACCTGGTACGGCATGCCCGCCTACGCGAACGCGGACGGCAAGGTCGTCTGCTTCTTTAGGGCCGCGGCCAAGTTCGAGGGCCGCTACGCGATACTGGGGTTCGAGGATGCGGCCATGCTCGACGACCGCCCGATGTGGCCGGTCGTGTTCGCGATCGTCGAGTGGACGCCCGCGGTCGAAGAGAAGGTCGTGGCGCTCGTCACGGCCGCGGTCGCCTGAGCGTCGCCGCCGACTCAAATGCGTAGCCGTTGGAGGCCCCTGATCGTCCTGGCGGTCGCAACCTGCAGCAGAGAAGATGAACCACGCTTCGCGTGTTTGGTGCCGCTGCTCGCCCGGTTGTAGACGTGGATTCGTCGATTGCTACGTGTCCTGTCGGACATCTTCTAGGACCAGTGGTACGACCGGCCGTATCTTGCCCATAAAGGCCGAGAGAACCGAGTATCTAGCCCTTATAGGCCGAGAGAACCGGGACGTCGACCAGTCGGGCAGCAGCCCGACGTTCGAGCCTGTTTCCACGGAGATGCAGTGAGGTGTCGGCCAGCAGAGACAATGTCGGGCTATCGGATATCGCTTGTTCGACTTGATCTCGTCCCGCGACATGATCCTTGAAGAGAGCGTCTCTCAGATGATATGCCGACACGAAGAACTCCATGAGGTCCTGGTCGGCCCCGTTGGTCGCCTTCGCGTCTTGCACCCCACCAGGTGGAGCCATCCTTCGGACCGTCCGAAGGTCGGATCGATCCTGACCGCAGAGTTGGCAGTAGGTGGAGGAAATGGACACCTCCGACAGGTTAATGTATTGACTAACGAATTGTTATTGCATAGCATAATGCCAATGAGCTACTTCGCCGGGTCGCGTCTCCGTGAGATTCGTGTACTCAACCGACTCTCGATCTCCGATGCCTGTATGCGCACTGGAGTGAGCCGAGCCCAGATCTCGTTGATTGAGAATGGCAAGGCTGACCCTCGCCTGTCGACTGTTGAGAAGTTGCTTTCTTCCTATGGTGCGAGCTTGGCTGACCTTGAGCCGGTCCGGGTACGTGTTCCCACCATCGACGAAGTCTCAGAGCGAGCTCAGCAGGCGGCCAGCCGGCTCTATGAAGTGGGACTGGGGCCTTCCGATCCTCTGGCGCGCCTTGACCTGAAGAGATCGCGCGGCGCCAACACGGAGAGCGAGCGTCAAGCGCTGGCAACTCGGCCCTGAGAGAAACAGAACGCGCAAGGCACGCCCTCGAGCGTGCTGAATCGGAAACGGACGAGATCCGAAGGAGCCTCTGGCTGGCAAAGGCCGCCGATTGCGGGATAACGGGCAATGCAGTCCTGGTAGGAGGCGCAGCCGTGAATCTTCACACCGGATCCTATCGACCAACCGATGTCGACATGTGCGCGTTTCTCGACCAGAACGACCGGGAGGCACTCGAGGAACTCGGGTTCCGGCGCTTGCAGGGCGACCAATTCGAGTACACCTTCGCAGATGGCGAGCGATGGTTGCTGGAGTTTCCCGACCGAGTGGTGGACGGTCAGATTTCGCGGATTGCGCTCGACGACCAAGAGATCCTCGAAGTGGTCAGGCTGGAGTCACTGATCGTCGATCGTGTTGTCCAGGCGACCGACAAGACCAGTACCATGTTCGATGAAGCGGTCCGATTATGTGTCGCCGTGTTCGAGAAGACGGACTGGGCTTGGGTCGATCGTGAGATCAAGAGGCGTGACTCCAATGAGCCGGCTCTGGGGCTTGGTGACGTCTACGCGAAGGTGATGAGCCGCACAAAGGCCCTGTCTGTCTGACTTGATCCTTTGCCAAAAACGGCTGGCGCTGCTTGTTGCAAGCGACGGGCCCCAAGGCATCGGTGTTGGAGAGCGTTTGCTGTCAAACCGCGGGCGGTTGGAGGCCGCTTGGATCACCGACCTCCACGTCCCGTTTACCTATTTGCCGCTAGTCGCGGAACAGCGGCGTAACCACTCCGAAGTTGGGCTCCCAGCCGACCCCGAACACCTTGGCTCGAAGGGACCCGGACGCTCCGGATTCCAGTACATGTTCTCTAAACGCCCCAGCCTCGGCATGCGGAAATCACGCCTCATCGCTGTGTGACGAGACCAGGACCACTGTGACCTTCCGAGGTGAGGGCGCACATGAGCAGCGTTGGACGGCAATCACCGGCTCTGATCCGATCTGTATCGAGGAAACAGGGCAATCCGTGGACGGACAGCACGGCGGCCAGCTCGGAAGCAGCGGGAGGCCCGCCCGGTATCAACCAGGGAAAACGTCCCAACCTACGTTTCCATTCTTGCTCATCGGCGGTGGGTCGTTCGACTCCGAGGTAACCCATCGCGCCGGAGGGGCCTTGACACATGGACGGTTGTCCATAAGGTGGCATCAAGGGTTGATCGTTCCTGTCGGTGTGGCTTGGGAGGCATGAGCCGAGGAGGACTCAGTGCCTGTCTCGTGTGGCCGCTATGTCGACGCCCTCTGGTGTAACGAGGAACGCTCCAACGCCTGGGTCTGGCTCCGCCATAGCGGCTGGCGCAAGCTGGACGACCGCAACGACGACGCCACCACCAATCTGCTCGCCATCGCGGCCGAGGCCAAGTCGAAAGGCCGATCTTTATCGGTTCACGAGGAGTACCGAGGTGGGACTTGGCGGATCACCGAGATCGCAGATTTCCACACCGGCACCCTGGGGCCGACCTTCAACGTCAGCTTTGCGATGTCCGAGTGCATCTACGGCTGGACCGCGGCGTTCGACCAGAGGGGCACGACCATCACAGTGCGCATTCGGCTCGTTCCCGACGCCGGGATCACCGCGGCGACCATGGCAACACTGCGCACCCGGTGGCAGACCGGTATCGAATCCAAATGGAGCAACCGGTTTGGCTGCTGCACCTCACCCGGCTGTGTCGGAGGATGCGCCCTCAACTTCAGGGTCGAATGGGTCAACACGAACGAACATCACACCGTCAGGGTTCGCCAGGGCCCGGCCGGGACCAACATGACGACCTGGGATACTTCCGATTCGGGAGATGTCGCCTCCCACGAGTTCGGCCACATGTTGGGCTATCCCGACGAATACAGCTCCAGTCTCTGCCCTTCTCGCAGTCCGGTGAACACCGGAACTGTGATGGACGACAACACTGAAGTGGTGCGGAGGCTGTGCACCCCGTTCTGCGACCGGCTCCAGCAGACCACCTACACAGTGTGAGGACGCCATGAACGACAGCGAAAAGGCCACGCCGGGAGGGATTCCTCAGGATCCGACCCCTCTTGCCGCCAAAGTCGGAGCGGCCCGTGTCGCCCCGAAGGATCTCTCCGGTCTTCGAGTCACCCTTGACATCGAGGGAGGGTCGGCTGATGACCGTTACGAGTTCCACTTCGAGGGCACCGGCACCGGCGATACCCAGGTAGAGGTCAAGAATCGCCTGCGACAGCTGGAGATCTTCCCCAGGGTCGGTGAGGTGAGCGTCGATGACATGACCGACGTGTTTACCAGCCTCGACGTCGGTCAGATGACCGCTCTCGGCCGGAGCCTGCCACCGATCCCACCCGACAGCACCGTGGGGATCCTCACCGTCTCAGACGGTCGGCAAGAGGCCTCGATCGTCTTCATGGCCGACGAAGGTCAGGCGGAGACGGCCGGTTACGAGCTTCCCGACGACCTACGCAGGGCGGTGGACAAGATCTTCGAAATCGGTGCCAAGCAAGTCGAACTCGAGAGTGTGAGACCTTGAAAGGAGAGAATCGATGGCCTGGTTGAACAACAAGAAGGTCATAGCCTTGTGGGCGAACTGGGAGGATTCCAACGTCTGGGGCTGGATCGACGGCGCGTGGCGCAAGTTCCACGACGACAACGACGATGCCACCACCAACTTTGCCATCTTGGCCGCCCACGCCAAGGGTGACACCCGGAATGTGAACGTTCGGGTCGATGGTGACCGGGTCAAGGAGATGTATGTCTGGTGAGCGCCAAGGCTGATCGAGGCGGGCGTGAAGGGGTCCGAGGCTCACCGGCCCCCTTCCGGCAGGAAGACATCGAGCGGTTGGCAGCGGGCGAGATGCCGGACGAAGTCGTCACCATGATCCTGGAAACAGGGCAGCCCCCGGGCAAGGCTGCCCGTGTCACCAAGGGAGAGAAGCTAGCCCCTGTTGAACTGACGCCGGAGGAGATCGACACTCTGGCCCGAGGCGAGTCGACCTCCGAGGAGCTGGCCGAAAGGCTCGAAGCGGCCGCCAAACTCGACATGAACCGGAAGCGAGCCGCTGGGGCCAGGGCGGAAAGGCCGGACGCGACGCCGCCCGGAGAGAAGCGGACGAAACGCTGAGTCTGGGACTGCTCGCCCTTACTTCGACCATCGGTTGACCCGGAGCATGATCTTCTCCCTGCGTACGTCTCATGTCTGCGACTGACGGCCGTAACCGAGTTGGAGTCATGTGAACGCTCACCGGCGAGACTCAAGGCGATCTGTGCTCGCCGGCAGCGTGGCTTCTCATTCCCACTTAGGCCACTCCAACGCATGATGATCGTTCGACTGCGATGGTCAAGCCGCCCAATGCGTGACCGTAAGTATCCGCCGGGTGGTCCCTACTTCAACGAACTGGGATTCCGCGTTGAGTTTCCCGGCGGAGTCACGGCGTCGGCGCTGCTACAAGTCGGCTGCGGTCCGGTACCGCCAGCCCGTGGGCCTGTGCCTCACGTTCCAAGAGTGAGTAGAGCTCGGGCGCTCGTAGCAAGAGCTTGGCCTGGCTGTCGGTGCTGGAACCATGAAAGACGCTGTACCCCTCGGCGTAGAACTCCCTCACTGCGCCCCGTGAATAGCCCTCACGTGTTTGTGGGTTGTCGAAGGCCTGCTCGCGGAGGACGGCGCGACGTCGATAGGCGTCCCTCATCTCCGTCACCGACAGACGCAGTCGGCGACCGCCGACCACCACAAGGCGGCGATCCGCCGACTCCGACCACATTCGGACCGGTCTCTGGATCATGCGTTCTCGATCCCGACGGGACATCCGGTCGGGGTAACCCGCGACGGTGCCGGTTCTGACGTGGTCCCAGGCATGTGCCATCTCGTGGCGAATGTCATCGCTGTAGCTCGTGGGTCGGAGTCGGATGACGCGGATCTCGGCTACGTACGCGGCGCGAGTCGTCATCCGCTTCACCTCCACCTGTCCGGCGAAAACCGGCGGCACATCCAATTCGGACCAGAACCGGACTCCCACTCGCCGCATCCGACTCAGTTGAGTCGCTGAGAAGGCGCGGGCCGCACTGGTGATCCGTGCCACCGTAGTCTCGGCGAGAGTTGCCTCCCGTCGCATGGTGCGCAGGTCCTGGTCTCTGCTCACCCGTCCTGGGCGGATGCGAAGAGGACTCGGGACCCCGACCTCACCTCACGGACGGCCCCGCTCGACACCAGCGCCGAGAGCTCATTCCTGACGGTCCTAGAGCTGGATTCGACTGCGCTTTGGATGGCGGTCAGGGACAACGGCCTCTCCGCTTCGGCGATAGTCCTCACAACTCGGCCTGTCAGCGTGTCGGGATCGATCTCGCCTACCGAGCTCAGCGCGCCCAATGAGGCCAGGCGCTTCATACAAGTTGCGTATGGCTCGAGCTGTCCATAGATCTGCCCGGCCAGATCGGCGACACCGCGGAAATGTGCCGTGTCGTCTTCCAGACCCTGGTCCTGAATCCAGAAAAACTGTGAGATCACGACGTCGGTCATGCGCCTGTATGTGTGGGCCCCTGCTTCGAACCCTGCCCTCTCCAGGCTTCGCAGAAGATGATCGAGGGCCTGTTCGACCGCTTCCAAGCTCTTGCGGACGTTTGCGACGCTCATGGTTCGCCCTCGACCTTGTCCTCGGTGATACCGAGCTCAGCCAGATCGAAGAGCCTCTCCACCCCGATCGGAACCTCCTGCTGGGCAAGAGTCACGTCGAGATCGATGGCCGCCGTCACCTTGGCGGACGGGGCATCGCCGGTCGTCTTCTTCCTGGCTATTCCCTTGACGATGGCGGGTCGAGGCCCGATGGCTTTACCGACGTTGGACCCGTCGCCGGATGTGGAATCAGGTGCGGCGGCCGCGGACACCACGTCGTAGGAGAAGGAGAGCTTGGCCTCACTCACGGCCAGGGAGGGCACGTTGACCAGGGCGAGCAGGGGGACCGCGACTTCGAATTCGGTGATCTCGTCGTTTTCGTCACGTTTCTTGTAGCGCAACGTGACCATTCGCATCCGATCACCTTCAGGGGTGTCCTCGAACCCGACGTCGTCGATGAAGGCGACCGTGGCCCGGGCCGACTGTGCCTGGGCGTTGACCACCGAAGCGAGCAAGGACCCCAGGAACTCGGATATCTCCAGGGCTTCGACCCTTCGAATCGCCACTTGTCAGCTCACCTCCTCGGCTGTTGAGAGGACGAGGTCGAGGTCCTCACTGGACAGGGTCAGTCGCAGCTCCTGCACCCGACCCGGATCCTCTTCGGCCAGCTCGCTGCTCTTCACCGCCACCTCGAGACGCGAAGCCAGTGCAGCCTTGACCTGCTCGGCGAGATTTCGGCGCTCGAGGAAGGAGGACAGCTCGCCGACGATCACGCGGTTCACTTCCTTGCGGAAGTCCGCCTTGGTGCCCATCTGCTGTCTGATGGACCGCGGGATCCGAGACCATCCGTCCATGAGTGGACCTGCCGTCGACACGGCCGCTGCTTCTACCTCCCCTCCGACTGCCGCCCGGACTTCGCCGGCGGAGGGCCTGCCGGCCAATGCCGACGAGATGCTCAGGACAGAGGCGGTCACCGAGGTGACCGCCTCTTCGGAAAGCCCACTACGACGGAGCAGAGCGGGGAGCACGACCGACCCCGCATGCTCTTGCCATGCATCTCTCATCTCGGCTGCCGTCGGCTGCTCGACCGGCGCCTCCTCGAAGTCGGCCACGGTGAAACGGATGACCACCTCTGCCCCGGCGATAGTGACCCGGGGCACGCTCAGCGAGCCGAGCACCGGGTCGCCCTCGTATTCTCCCACCAGGTCCTTGGTCAGCTGGTCGGAGAGGACCCGGGCCCTAGTCAATTCGGCGAGCACTCCGCCGAGTACCGCTCCTAGGCGGGCCACGGTCAGGTCTTGTTGTCTTGGATGGCGTCCTCGAGGATGTCGAGCACCTTGTTCAGACCGGGCGGCATCTCGTCCTGAACCGCGCGAACGTGGATATCCATGCGGTACTCCCGTTTCTGGGACGCCTGAGTGGCGGTCTTGGTGTTGTAGGTCGCCGAAACTCGGAACTCCAGCTTGATCGGCGACCAGAAGGCTGAATACTTGCCTGACACCGAGGTGTTCAAGTTGAAGGACGTCGAGGTGTTGCGCTGAATCGAGTCGGTCAGTTTGGCCGAGAAGTCGATGGTCATCTCGTCGATGCGGAGATAAGGAATCGGGGTGATCGCCAGCAGCGGAACCGTGAGTGTGAACGACCCGATCGTGTCCGTCTCGTCCTTCTTCTCGTAGGTAAACGTGACATTGCGCAGCTCGCCGGCATCGGCGTCTGCAGCCGTGTCATCGAAGATGAAGTCGTCGGGCTCGAATCCCCCGCTGGGTGTCTTGAAGCCCACCTTCTGGATGAACTCGATCGTCGACTGTGCGGCCAGCGCCTGTGCCTCGATCGCAGCCTTCATCGGCGCACCGATGAGGTGCTCGAAGGGGATCTGGCGTAGCTCGGCTACTGCTCGGGACATGCTCTACCTTCCTCTATTTCGACTTGGAGATCGGCTCGGCTATCTCCACGTTCTCGACGGCCGGCCTGCGCAGGTACAAGGCGACGCGTTCGAGCACCACCACCCGACCCAAGGTCCCTGAGTCGAGCGTCGCCACCGCGGCTTGAGCGGCGTTGCGAGTGCTCGCCACGGCCAGCAGTCGCAACGTGGCGCCCGGTCGCGCGTCGTCGGGCAGCGAGACGATGAGAAACTCCTTGGGCTCCTTGGTGGCCTCGGGCATCTCAGACTCCTCTCGCGAGATAACGAGCGGGCGGCGCTACCTAGTATCCGCCGACGGACCCCGCGTTGCCATGACAGAGGGCGTCAGCAGCGTGCCAGGTCCGGCAGCTCCATGACGAACCATGTCAGGGATGCGACGGAAGGAGTAGCTTCCCTCCGGGGCGAGCGCCGAGGCGAAAGGTGCGCCTGTGCCCAAGAGAATCGGCGTTTACAACGCGCCTCCGCTTTACGCCATCGGACTGTCTGCCTTCCTGTCCTCTGCCGACTACGTGTTGGAGGAGATCATCGAACCGATGACCTGGATCAATGGGCAGCAGAGTGCTGCGGTTCTGGTGACCGTCAACGGGTCGGATTCCCTCGACCTCGTCGTCGAGCTCACCGCCGATGACACCACCGTGGTCTTGACCCTGGTCGACGAGCTGAATGCGGAGACGGTTCGGGCCTCCCTGCGTGCCGGGGCGAAAAGTGCCATCCCGCTCGGCGGCCGCGCCGAGGATGTGCGGCTCGCCTTGGATGCAGCGATGGCCGGTAAGAGTGTGATCCCTGACGGACTGGCCCGGACGATGGCGTATCGCGACTCGTCCGGCTCAGGGGATTCGCAGCTCGGGGAGCAAGAGGTCTCATGGCTGCGCGATATGGCCTCAGGCATAACGGTGGCCGCCATCGGTGAGCGCTACGGCTACTCGGAACGGGAGATGTTCCGCCGGCTCCGTCGGCTCTATTCGAGGATGGGGGTTCGGAGTCGGACCGAAGCTCTTCTCACCGCTGAGCGCTGGGGGCTACTCGAATGACGGCCGACCGTCGGCCGTCGATCAGGCTCGATGCCCGGGTCTCGCGGAGTCCGGTCGCGACTCCATTTGGCTTCCGGTCGATCAGGTCGCACGATCCAGATCCTCCCGATGTTGACCAAGCCGAACGGGCCATGCTGGGAATAGCCGCACATGAGGTGGACGAGGCCTGGACGGCGGCATGGCTTCGCGATCGGGTTCGTTTCAGCCGTGAATGATCGCGTCCGGATTCCGGCTCAAAGACGCTCGATCGAATCCCCTCCTTTTGATATGACCCACTGGGGACGAGCGTCAAGCGGCTAAAGCGCGGTCAGCGGCCGGCCGGGAGCCAGCCCGTCTCGGGATCCCCGAACATCTCGAGCAGGTAGTCACGCGACGCCTCGACCGCCCGGCGGGGCGCATCGAGCGACGCCTTGAGCTTGAAGTCCTCCTTGAGGATCTCGCCGTCGATGAGGACGGTCTTCACATTGGAGATGTCCGCCGCACAGACGATCGCACCCACCGGGTCGATGATCGGTGCCACGTTCACAGCCGACCCGTCGATGATCACGACGTCCGCCTTCTTCCCGGGCGTGAGCGACCCGGTGCGGTCGTCGATCCCTGCCACCTCGGCTCCGCCGATCGTGGCCCACGACAGCGCGTCACGAGCGGTTATGAGACCGGGCGAGGCCTCCAGGCCATCCAGGTCGTCGTCCCAGGACTCCTGGTGCTTGCGCCCCCGCTCGGAACCGAACACCGCGTGCATCTGGGTGAACTGGTCGGCCGACGCGGTCGTCGCAACGTCCGAGGAAAGCCCGATCGGGACGTTGTACTCGACCGCGGTGACCGCCGGCGCCCACCCGTGTCCCATCTGGATCTCGATCTGGGGGGCGAAGCTGACGTTCCCCCCCGAATCGGCGACCAGCTGCCACTCCTCGTCGGAGAAGTGCGAGGCGTGGACGTAGGTTGTGCCCGGGTAGAGGAGGTCCATGTCGCGCAGTGCGGTGATCTGGCCCTTGGTGTAGCCGAACCGGTCCATGGCGACGTGAACCGTGATGTCGATGCCGAGCTCCTTGGCCAGCTCCCAGTCGTGACGCACCACGTCGGGCTTGCAGAATCCGGGCCCTCGTGTCGCCAGGCCCATGGTGATCCGGCCCTCGTCCGAGCTGAAGTACTGCGACCGCAGGCGACGCGCCTCGTCGCCGTCCGAGGTCAGCACACTGCCGGTGTAGTCGGGGCCGAACCACCAGTCCACAAGCGACGTGTTCGGGAAGCCATAGGCGAAGACCGACCTGATGCCCGATTCCTCCAGTGCCGCGATCGAGGCGTCGGCATGCTCGGGCGTGTTCATGATGTGGGCCCAGTCGACGAGGGTGGTGATGCCGGCGTTGATGCACTCGAGCGCACCCCACTTTGTCGCCGAGTGGACATCCTCTGGCCGGTAGTGCGGGGCGAACTTGTCGAGGATCGCGCTGAAGTATGTGATGAGTGCGAAGTCCGGGGCGCAAGTCCTGATGCACGTCTCCCACGTATGCCGATGGGTGTCGATGAAGCCGGGGATGATGATGTCACCCGTCGCATCGATGACCCGAGCATCATCGGCAGGCAGGTCCTTGCCGATCGCGGCGATCCTGTCGTCCTCGATCAGCACGTCCGCCTTTGGCATCTCACCGAGCTCAGGGTCCTGGGTCAGGACGATCCCGCCGCTTATGAGGATTCGGTCAGTCACAGCTCCGGCCCCTTTCTACCTGCGGATCGGCCCCACCGGCTGGCGAAGCCGCGTCATGGACTTCCTGGTGCGCGGATGCGTCGATTCGAGACACCCGATCTCGCACCTGTCGCAGGATCATATTCGTGAGCATCCCCCGAGGCCGTTAGCCAGGTGCCACCTGTTCTCATGATCGGACCCCGTCGGGGATCGGGCTGGGGCTGGTCGACTCCACCTGGAGGACGGTCGACGGTCCGCGCCACTCAAACACGCCCCGTGTCCCTAGGCCGGTGGGGGTCTTCTACTTGTGCCCGATGCGACGAAGTATGCGATCGAGCCGGGTACCCGTCGTGGCCCGCGGCAATGTCGATCATGTCCCCGGGTCGGAGGTCGAACTCGGTGCCGTCCCGAAGCAGAATCCTCAAACGCCCGCTGAGCACCTATCTAACGTGCCGTGACTCGCACCATTCGGTTCCGACCAGGGGCCGGATGTGCTCGGCCCAACGCCAGCCGGGTTGCTGCACGTCGTGGGCCAGGGTCATCCCGTTGAGGCTGATCACCTCTGATCGCACCTTCTCCACCTCGACCACCTCATCGGGCTGGTCGAAGTTGCGCGAGTAGGGCTCGGCCATGGTCCGATGCAACGGGATCCGATCCTGGCCCGGCCAGGGAAGCGCCCGGTCCGGGGAGCGATATGTGCCTGTCGACCTGGTTGTCACGGCACAGTTGAATCGGGAACGGGGCACAGATTCTGCCTGGACCTCCATTGGCGCGTGAGACATCGTCCCGTTTCCCTATGTCCAGGGATCGTCCGCTTACCACACGTCCCGTTTCCCCGGCGACCGGCCGCTGCAGAGAACGCGACCAGACCTCCCCGATCCGCCTTGACGAACTCGGTATCCCTTTCCCCGCTCGGTTCGTCTCTGTAACGACTCGCTGCAACAGACGAAAGGAGAAGCGACATGAGATTCACCAATGAGGCAGCTTGGGATCGGATCGCCAGGATCGTTCTCGGGGCGGTGCTCCTCTACCTGGGTTGGAGTGGCACCGTTGAAGGAGGGCTGGGCGACTTCCTGAGAGTGTTCGGATTGGTTCCTTTGATCACGGGGGTTGTGGGCTGGTGCCCGATATATGCCGCCTTCGGGTTCCGTACCAATGACAAGCGATCCCGTGGACCGGCTGCAACGGTCTGATGGTGCGCTGTTCGGGTGTGGGCGAGGCGGTCGATCTCTGGGACCGGCCGTCTTCGCTCCTCCTCGCTTCCCGGATGTCGGGAAGTAGGACCCATTTATCGTGGATGACCAATTAGAACGTCGACGTTGCGAGGTGTCAGATGTCTGAGCAGCTGACAGCGAGCGGCTTTTCTGATGACCTCAGCGAACACAGCGGTCCTTTGTACCGTTTCGCTCTGACCATCACCAGAGATCCGCACCTGGCCGCTGATCTGGTCCAGGACACGTTCGTGCGGGCGCTGGAGCGCTCCGATCAGTACAAAGGGGAGGCTCCGCTCCGCGCATGGCTCCGCCAGATTCTGCACAATCTGGCGATCGACCGTGCCCGGCGAGCCGCCAAGGAGATGGTGGTCGAAGACGTCGAGGAGAATTGGCACGACGATGCCTACACGGTCGATCCGGCAGCCGTTGCCGAGCGCACCCTCACCCGAGAAGAGCTGGAAGATGGCCTGGCCCGGCTGCCCTTCATCTATCGGGTCGTCGTGATTCTCCATGATGTCGAGGGATGGACGGTTCGACAGATCGCGGAGGTTCAGGACATCTCACTACCCGCCGCCAAACAGCGTCTGCGTCGGGGTCGGATGTCCCTGGTCAGCGCACTGGCCGAAGGGCAGGAACGACGTAAACAATTGGAAGGAGTGCCGATGCGCTGCTGGGACGCCCGACAGCACGTCTCCGATTATCTCGATGGCACACTCGATGAGCCAACAGCACATCTTGTTGAAGCCCATCTCGAGGTGTGCCCGACCTGCCCTCCGCTATATGCAGCCCTCGTTGGAGCGCAGCAGCGTCTCGGCGCCCTCCGTGATCCCGATGCGGTGATCCCACCTCAACTCGAACAACGGATTCAGTCCCTGCTCGGCGGCGCCGGGCGCTGACCCGGAACCGTTCCCACCACATTCGGTGGCGCCAGCACGTCCCGTTTCCCTACCGCGCGGCTGGCTGAGCTGGGAGGGTCTGTTCATTCGGTCGGGGTGCGTGCCACCTGGTCGGAACGAAGCCTGCCCTTTCGTGTGCGACCTGCTTCGGCATCTGACAAACCTCGCTCCAAGGCGGCCACCGCCGCGGGATCTCGATAGTGGGCGACCTCGGCAGGCGTCAGGGCGACGGCCTCATGTAAGACAAGCCCTCCATCGGGCAGACTGTCAACCACGAGCTGTGTGGACTTGACCCCGAACCGGGCCAGTGACACACTTCCACGAGCATCGACATCGACTATCACACGTTGTTTGGTCACTATTTGATCGACCTACGAGGACTTGGACGAGGACCGTGTGCTGGTCGTCGACGAGATGATCAGGCGCATACTCATCGACCACACCTCTGGTTGGGCTCGCCAGGGAAGGATCGAGGGCGAGAGGGGCGGGTTGTGGATTATCACCATGACCGGGCCGAACTTCGAAGGTGCCCTCTACTGGGAGTATCACACGGGCGAGTCGATCCTCCTTGTCGCTCTGGTCGTTCGTGATCGGTAGTGCCATTGACGGTCTGGTCGCTGCACGTCCCGCCTCCCTGTGCTGCTCGAACGTCTCTCCCGGTGATCCGTTCCCTCACCCCAGCGAACGCCGTTTTCCTATCGCGCCCTTGACATCACTCTGCCTGGTCGCCCTAGATCTGTCGGGCGCAGGTCTCGAGGATTGCCTCAGCTGTATTGATGGCTTCGTCGACTTCAGCCTTGCCGAAGGTCCTCGACCCGTACTCAGATCGGTTCCTTTCACGACGAAGCCGGTCGAACGGCTCAAGCGCCGGTTCGCTGGCATGTTTGGCGAGGATCTTGGCGTATTGAGCGAGCGCCTGATGCGACTCCGGACGACTGCGGACCCGGTGCCCGGTCATCAACAAGGCGGCAGCCACCGACTTGCGGGCGGCGTCATAGGCCAGGACATAGGCACCCGACGGGTCGATGGCTTCGATGGCGTGTGCGGCTTCGAGATGGCGTCTCGCATCGTTGATCCACTTCTCGGCCGTCGGCCGGTCGGGTTGGATGGCTTCGATGAGACCTCTTGCCACCAGATCGTCCAATTCGCTCATATGAGCTCGATGCGTGGTCGACTCTTCACTGCCCGATCAAACGCCCCGTCAGCGCTGGCCCACTCGTCCCCAGATCGGACGATCACGTTGATGGGACGGCCCACCTCGGCTTCGACACCGGATACAGAGTCGTAGAGCTGACCGAGATCGAGATCACCGATAACCATGAGATCGATGTCTTCCGGTGCCATCTGATCGGGGTCGGCCCATGACCCGAAGATGAATGCCTCTTGAATGCCCTTGATCACGGAGAGTGCGTCCCGCAGGAGAGGTTCTGGTCCCATCGACTTGGTCAGAAGGCCGCGCAGCTCCCGGTAGACGGGGGAGGACCGATTCGGTTCGACCAGACGGGATCTGCCCGAAGTCTTGGAAAGGACCAGACCGGACCTCTCGAGCCGTTCCACCTCCTTATGGACCCCGCCGACCGAAGTGCCGGTCCGTCTCGCCAATTCACTTAGCGCGAGTGGTTCCTGGGCAAATACGAATAGCTCGGCTAGCAGCCGCTCTTGTTGGGGCGATCTGAAGAGTGGGAGACGAGCACCTGCTTTCACAACATGTGAATATAGGTTCACGCAGAGTGAAAGTCAACCTCTCTGAGTTTGCCCCGGTATTGGCAGGCCCGACCGGCCCTCCGATGAAGTGCACCAGCGCCGTCCCGTTTCCCTAGCCGCGGCGAGACGGCCCACCTCGGCTTCGAGCTCGCTCGGGCTTGCGACGCCGGGCACTATGCGATCTGATCGTGTATAAACTGCACGATCGCTTCAGCCCACCCCGTTCAAGTCAGTGAGCAGACTTGACATCTCGCAGCAACGAGAAGTCGTGAGCCGCTCCCCGCGCGACACGGAGCGGGGACGCCGCCGGGGGCGAACGGGCCGGCCCGACAGGACCAGTTTGGTGGGCCACAGCAGGAGCGCCCCGTATCTCCTCTCCGGGCCGTCGATCTTCATGGTCACCGCGCTGCTCCTGTTCCCCGTCCTCTACGCCCTGTGGGGGAGTCTGTTCGACACCGAGTTCATCGGCGGACCGCAGTTCTTCGTCGGCCTCGATCAGTATGTAGACCTCTTCCAGGACCCCGACTTCGTCTGGTCCGTGACCCGGACCCTGATGTTCGTCATCGGGGTGCTGGCGATCGGCATCCCGCTCGGGCTGGCCTTCGCTTTCGCCCTGAGCAGGGCCACCGGGAAGCTGCGTTTCATGCGCGGCCTCACCATCGTCCCCTACCTGATCTCGGGCATCGCCACCGCGGTCATCTTCCGACTCATCCTCAACCGGGACTTCGGCGAGGTGAACCGGGTGCTCGGCCTCTTCGGCATCGAGGATCTCGCCTGGTTCTCCGATCCCACGCTGGCCATGCTGGCCTCGATCATGGCCCAGGTGTGGTCCGACCTGCCCCTGGTCATCCTCTTGATCCTCGGGGGGCTGATGACCGTCGACCGGGAGCTGCTCGACGCCGCCGACGTCGACGGGGCCACCGGGTGGAAGCGGGCATGGCGGATCTCGATCCCGCTGATCATCCCTCAGCTCTCCCTCGCCACCATCCTGCTCAGCTATCAGGCTCTCACCTCGCTCGGGGTGATCATCGCCCTCACCGGGGGCGGGCCGGTCGACGCCACCCGCACCATGCCCATCGCTCTCTACGACGCGGCGTTCATCGATCTGGAGACCAACAAGGCGCTGGCCATCGTCATCGTCATCCTCATCTTCAACGCTCTGCTCACCCTCGGCTACTGGGGCCTTTCCCGGCGTCACGACCTGGAGGCGACATGAGCACCATGGTCGCCGAGCGGCCACCGGTCTCGCCGCTGAGCGCACGGGTCAAGGGGCGGCTCCGTCGCATCGCCATCTGGATCCCGCTTGCCGCGCTGGCGTTGTGGACCATCTATCCGCTGCTGATGACCCTGTCGATCTCGTTCAAGACGAAGGCCGACGTCAGCGCCGACCCAGGACTGATCCCCTCCAACCCCACGTTCGACGGCTACCGCTCCGTCCTGGAACGGCAGGGATTCCAGGACGCCTTCATCAACAGCATGGTGGTGGGGCTGGGAACGGCGCTTCTGACCATCGTCCTTGCGGTCCCCGCCGCCTACGCCTTCGCCCGCTTCCGCTTCCGTGGCCGGCATCTGCTGCTCCTGTTCACATTGCTCCCCCGGCTCATCCCCGGGCTCGGATTGATGGTCCCTCTGTATCGGATCGCGGTGACCCTGGGAGCCATCGACCAGCTGATCACTCTGATCGTCGCCTTCACCGCCACGGTGCTGCCCCTGGCGGTGTGGCTCTTCGTGGGGTTCTTCCAGCAGGTGCCCCGGGAGCTGGAGGAGGCGGCCAACGTCGACGGGGCGACCATGTTCAGCCGGATCCGCTACGTGGTCCTGCCTCTCGCCGTCCCGGCCATCATCACCATCGGGGTGCTCGCCTTCAGGGAGGCATGGAACGAGTTCAACCTGGTTCTCGGGCTGACCTCGAGCCCGGGGAGCCGGACCCTCCCCTACGAGCTGTTCCTGATGACCCAGACCACCGGTTTTCAGGACAACCCCGGCCAAGCCGCCTTCGCAATCATGACCATCATCCCGTTCATCTTCGTGTACCTCCGCATCGAGAGGTACGTAGTCAGCGGTCTTACCAGTGGAGCACTCAAGTGAGCCCGTGACGTTTCAGCGGCCGAGCGGGGGCCGCACTCGTGGAAGGACGGACACGACCGAGGAGGAGCAGCAATGGCAGCTAGAGAAGAACGAGGGACCGGAAAGCGACGAAGGGCGCTGATCGCCATCTTGGTGCTGGCCCTGTTGGCGGTGGCCGCTTGCGCCGACGAGGGAGCAGACAGCACCTCGACGACGGCGGCAGGTGGGGGAGGAGGCGAAGGCGGCGACATCATCGCCTGGTTCAACGGCGAGACGGTCCCCGCCGACGAGTTCGGCGCCCTCGAGGCGGAGGGGGTGACTGTCAGCTACGACATCCGGGGCGATGCGGTCCTGACCGACATGCTGCGGATGCGAGACGCCGGCGAGCAGCTTCCCGACCTGGTCGAGATCGACTCACATCTCACGCCGGCATTCATGGAGGCGGGACTGCTGGCTCCGATGACCGAGCAGGTCGCCACGTGGGAGGAGGAAGACGCCGACCTCTACGCGACCATCCCTGAAACGGTCTGGCGGGACGGGACCTACGACGGGGAGATCTACCACTTTCCCAACAAGAGCCTGGTCGACGCCCTGTTCTACAACGTCCCGATGCTGGAGGAAGCCGGGGCTCAGCTCCCGCCGTACGACACCTACTGGGAGATGCTCGACGCGGCCCGGGCAGTCCAGGCGGCCAACCCCGACCTGGCCGCGTACTTCGCCACCGGCGGCGCCAGCCACGACCGGATGTTCCGCTGGCTGTATTCCTTCGGTGTGCCCTTCGAAGGAAACGTCCCGAACGTGAACACCGAGCAGGGCATCGAGATGATCGACTGGCTGCAGACCATGTTCGAGGAAGGCATCGTCGACCCCGAGTTCATGATCAATCAGCAGGACGAAGGCAAGGGCGCCTTCGTCGCCGGAGAGCTCCCCTTTATCGAGGAGGGCCTCAATGGTGGCGGCGGGTTCATGCTCGACGACTTCGCGTACGGTGAGGACTGGTTGACCGCCCCCTACCCGGTCCACGAGGAGAACGGCGGTGTGTACATCGGCGTGCCCCGCGGCTGGTCGATGTCGGCGGATGCACCGAACCCTTACGAGGCGAGCCTGGTGCTCCGGTATCTGTCGGATCCGGAGATCGCCGCCGAGCGGTACTTCGACCTGGAATCGGGTGTCGTCCAGTCGATCCCGGTTCTGGAAGGTGAGCAGATGGGGGAGGCGCAGCCCTTCTTCACCCAAGAGTTGCTCGAAATCTTCCGTGGTCTCGAAGCACAAATACCGCCCGGCACAAACACCAACGCGGTCGGAGAAGTGCTGGTGAACATGGTCGAGGAGTTGACGGTCACCGGCACGGACGAGGCCCCGGAGGACGTGGCGGCTCGGTATCAGCCAATGTTCGACGAGCTCGGCTAGATCCCCCAGCTCGGCCCCCCGTCTCACGGGGGCGTGGAGAGGCAGCGGCCGCCCGACTTATGCCGGGCGGCCGCCGCCAGCTGTTGGGCTCGTCGTTCCCAACGGAATCCCGTCGACCGTGATGCCGGAATGCACCTCAGCTCAGTTGACGATCCGAGGAATCCACAAGTCCTGTTTCCCTACCGCGCTTGAGGTGAGCTTGGGGATCAAGGGCCTCGCTCGATCAGTGTTGCCCTTCGACTGGCCGAGGCCAATCCACGATCGGTCGTGACAATCAACGTGTCGAGCTGGCTGGCCAACTCGACGTAAAGGGCGTCGACCGGCCGCAGGCTTCTGCGTCTCTGCCAGGCTCCTTTGAGCAGCGGTGCAAGTGGGTGCCGGACGATCGGTGACGAATTCAGGTCGCTGGCGACTCTCCCGGCCTCTTGTAGCCCACAGCCTTCGCCTTCGCCAGTGCCTCGAGCGTCTCTTCCACGGTCAGCAGCACTGTTGTCTCGACCGAGGCGAGGGCGCCGCCGGCCGATATGGCAAGCGCGGCGCCGGCCATCGAGACGTTGTCGGGCGCCTCGAAAATGGCGTAGCCGTCGTACTCGCCAAACCCATACCAGAAACCGTGTAGGGCGCCCCCCACCTGTTCGATGTAAGAGCGCGCCGCATCGCG
>Ga0326597_10001955_pt1 | contig 31680 bp, 38 predicted proteins | sample RVTome_12_FD_203789 | JGI IMG/M metagenome (GOLD analysis project Ga0326597, IMG submission 203789) | Soil microbial communities from uranium-contaminated site in the Upper Colorado River Basin, Wyoming, United States - RVT100D185 | ecosystem: Environmental > Terrestrial > Soil > Contaminated >...
GATCTTGGGGGGATGGTACCCGAAGTGGACCGTGAGAAATCGAAATCGATGACTGCGAATATCATGCTTTTACCCATTGATATCAACATGTTTCGAAGTCGGCCTCGTTGTTAACCGGACAGCAGTGCTTTTACATATTTATTTCTACTTATGTGAAAAAAAATGTCACGCGGTGGACCCCGAGCGAGGAATTCTCCGCATTCGGTAACAAGAATAATTAGTAAAACCGCGCGTATTCATCTACCCGGTTCGGGGTCCGAAGGAAGGTCCCGTCGGATGGCTCAGACGATCTTGCGGGTGACGACCAGGAAGGCGGAGTGGGAGAACATCCACTGGACGGGGCGGACGGAGTTCCCCTTCACGTGCCAGGGGCGAAGGATCACCTCGAACGTCTCCGGCTCCGCGAAGCCGCCCTCCTCCAGGTACCGGTCGCACAGCTGCTTCACCTGGATCGTGGAGGGGAGGTAGGAGAGCACGATCCCCCCTGGGGCGAGCGCCTCCCGCGCGTGGGGGACCGCCTGCCACGGCTCCGGCAGGTCGAGGACGATCCGGTCCACCTCCCGCTCGTCGATCCCGAGGTAGATGTCCCGCCGCTTCACCTCGTGGTTATCGCACTCGCCGAGGTAGCGCCGGACGGTGCCCGCGCCGCTCTCCGCGAAATCTTCCCGGATCTCGTACGAGACCACCTTCCCCGTCGGGCCGACCGCCTCCAGCAGCTTGATGGTGAGGGCCCCCCACCCGATCCCCGCCTCGATCACCGTGGCCCCGGGGAAGACGTCCGCCCACATCAGGATCGCCCCCGTGTCCTTCGGGTAGATGATCTGCGCGTGGCGCTTCTGGTTCATGATGAACTGCATGTAGGTGGGGCGGAAGGCGCGGTACTCGCTCCCCATCGCGGTCCACGCGCGGCCGCCGTCCTCCTTGTCGATCAGGTCGTCGTGCGGCAGGTTCCCCTTGTGCGTGCCGAACGCCTTCCCCGGCGTGAGCGTGATGAGATGCTCCTCCCCCTTGGGGGAGATCAGCAGGATGTCCTCCCCCTCCCGGAACGGCCCCCTGCGAACGCGCCTGCCCACCGTCATCGGGACACCCTCGCCGCGTGCTGCTCCCGCGCTTTCCGGACCCGCTCCTTCAACCGGCAGAAGGAACATGCCTCCGTGTACGTCGGGGCGCCGCAGGACGAGCACGCCCGTGGTGCTCCCACGCCCTCATCCGATTCGATTTCCGTCACCCGCGCGGCGTCCGCCGCCGGCGCGTCTTCCGGCAACGCGGCGCCTTCGTCCTTCTCCGCGCCCTCCGGCCCCTTCCGCAGCGGGTTCGACGGGTCGATGAACCCCTGGTAGAAAACGATCCGCGTCCCGGGCATCCGGTCCTCGATGCGCGACAGCGCCTCCTTGTACACGAGGGACGTGGCGTCTACGCTCATCGGGCACTCCTCGGTAACGTAGTCGATCCCCTTCAGGAACCCGTACGCCGCGGTTTCGACTTCGCTCACACGCCACAGCGGCTTTACCTTGCGGACGAGCCCTCCGGCCGCCCCGGGCAAGAAAGGGTGCTGTCGCGCCAGGTGATCGCGCTGCCAGTGCAGCAGGTTCCCCAGAAGCCGGGCCGTCTCGTCATCGAGGTTGTGTCCTGTCGCCACCACGGTGAATTTCCCCTCGGCGGCGACGCGGTTGAAGAAGTACCGCTTCACCGTGCCGCAGATGGAGCATTCCTGCATCCGCGTGCAGCGGGCCGCCTCGGGGATCGGGATCCCCTCCTTCGCGAGCTCCACGACGATCGGCGCCTTCCCGCGCGCCGCCGCGTAGGCGAGGACCTTCTCCTTCGACCGGTCGGAGTACCCGCCGATCCCGAGGTCGATGTAGAGACCCTCCGTCTCGTACCCCTGGTCCATCAGGACGTCCCAGAGGACCAGGCTGTCCTTCCCGCCGGACACGCACACGAGGACCCGGTCTTCCGGAGCGAGAAGCCGGAGTTTCCGGATCCCCTCCGTCACCTGGCGCCGGAAGAAGACGAAGAAGCAGTCGGGGCAGAAGGCGGCGTGGTGGCTCGGCAGCTCGACCGCGGCCCCGGCCCGCCGGCAGCGTTTGCATTTCATGAGGTTGCCTTAGTGCTGCGTTTCATAAATACGGTTGCATTCGAGGGCCGCTGCATCCGCCCCGGCGGAGTTGTGCCCCTCATGCCGAGCAATCAATGCGGTATCGGCTGTCAGGGGGTACCCCAAGGGAGCGCACTTTATCCGGGCATGGGGCGGCTCCCTCACCGTACTTGCCCAGTACGCCTCGGTCGCGACGCCTTGCCGGATGCGGCGCATCGACCCTCTCGGTGCGACACCGTATTTATGAAACGCAACACTTAGCCCCCGGAGACGACGGAGATGACGTCGATCGTCGCCCCGTCCTCCACCCGGTGGTCCTTCGTGAGGAGCTTCTTCCCCTGGGTGACGATCACCGTGGTGGGGCGCACTCCCGCATCGGCGAGCAGGTCCATCACCCGACGGGGGCCGCGGATTTCGAGCTCCTTTTTCTTCTGGGGGAGGCGAACGGTGATCATCGCTGCATTATACATGCTGTCTCCACGGAACAGTTGAGTCTCCCCCGGGCGCGGAGTAAGATGACCGCAAATCGTCCCCCCATGGAAGGAATTCCGAAATGCGCGTTCGCCCCGTGGCGCTGATCGCCTTGTCCGTGACGCTGCTCGCTTCCGCCATCGGCTGCGCCAAGCAGGAACCCCCCAAACCCGCGGCTACGGCGGCTTCCGCGGCGGACGGCAAAACGCTCTTCGAGTCGAAGTGCAGCGTCTGCCACGGCCTCGACCGGGCGACGTCCCTCACCGGGACGAAGGAGAATTGGACGAGCATCGTCAGGAAGATGCAGGGGAAGAAGGCCGACTGGATCTCGGACGCGGACGCGTCGAAGATCATCGACTACCTCACCACGGAGCACGGGAAGAAGTAATCCCGGCAATGGGGCGGGCGGCCGATCGCCCGAATTTTCCTGGGAGGGCGCCCCTGGACATCCTGCAGTCGGTCTTGCCTGTATTCCTCGTGGTCGCGGTGGGGGTCGCCCTGCGCCGCTACCGGTTCCTCGACGAGGGGTTCATCGACGCGGCGAACTCCCTCGTCTACTACATCCTCCTCCCCGCGCTTCTCTTCCACGAGATCGGGGGGACCGATTTCGGGCGGGCGTTCAGCGGCCCCCTCGTGGTCGGGGGGTACGCCGCCACGCTCGCCACCTTCCTGCTCGCCTTCCTCGCGTCCCGCGCCCTCGGGCTCGGGCCGTCGGAAACGGGGGCCTTCGTCCAGGGGTCGTTCCGCGCCAACCTCGCCTACGTGGGGCTGCCGATCGTTCTCAACGCGGTGGGGCCCGCGGGGCTGCGGAAGGCGGGGATCTTTCTCGGCCTGATCGTTCCGCTGCTGAACGGCCTGTCGATCGTGGCGCTGATGGCGCCCCACGGCGCGGGGAAGGGGGCAGGGATCGCGGCCACGGTTTCGCGCATCGCGCGGCAGATCGCGACGAACCCCATCATCCTCGCGTGCCTCGCGGGGATCGCGTGGAGCGTGCTGAAGCTTCCCATCCCCGGAATGATCGACCGGACCCTCCGCCTGCTCACCCCGGCCACCTTGCCGCTGGCGCTGCTGTGCCTCGGCGGATCCTTCTCGTTCGAACGCGCGCGAAAAGGATTCCCGGTCGCGGCGCTCGCGGCGTTCCTGAAGGGGGGCGTCCTGACGGGGGTCGGCATCGTCCTGTACCGCTGGATGGGGCTGGCGGGGGAGGACATGCGGATCGGGGCGATCATGCTCGGATGCCCCACCGCGGTCGTCACCTACGTGATGGCCGCGCGCCTGCGGGGCGACACGGACCTCGCCGGGACGATCGTCATCGTCTCGACCGCCGCCTCCGCCGTCACGATTACATGCTGGCTGTTCGTGCTGCGCGCCTTAGGATGGTAAGAGGAGCGCGATCGCCTTCTTCGGCCCGTGGGCGCCGACGGTGAGGGTCTGCTCGATGTCGGCGGTCTTGCTCGGGCCGGTGAGGAACGAGATGTTCCGGGGCGGGTCGGCGGAGAGGGCCGCCAGCGCCTCCTCCATCCCGTAGACCACCGAGGCGACGGGCACGATCGAGACGTGGACGTCCGCGATCAGGCCCGGGAGGAGTGACTTTCCCCCCGCGCTGGTCTCGACGATCGTCCCCGTTTCGGCGATCGCGGCCTCCGCCGAGCGGAACCCCGCGGTGACCGCCGCGCTTCCCCCGCGAACCTCCGCCCCGTTCGTGAGTCGGAACGGCCCGAACGGGACCAGCGCCTCCGCGATCTCCCGCGCCGCCGCATCGCCCTCCGGGAAGAAGAGGGCGCTCACCCCCTCCGCGCGCAGCGTTTCCCCCAGGTCGGACAACGCCTTTTCCACCTGCCCGCGAAGGAGAACCCCTCCGGCGGCGGTGAACCTTTCCGAGAAGAGCGCGACGCGGTCGCCTCCCGGCGCCATGGGCGCTTCCACGGGAAGCGGTTCCCCGGCCGCGGCGCCGTGCCCCCCGCACGCGGCGGAAAGGCGGCGAAACAGCGACTCCCGCTCGTTCACCGCGTCACCCCCCGTTTGATCTTCCACAGCTTGCGGAACGGCCGCGCGGCCGGCGCGGGGAAGTCGCGGCGCTCCGTCCACCCGGAGAAGGGGTACGGCAAGCCGCTGATCCCCTTCCCCTTCGTGAAGAACTGCCCCAGCACCCCGGCGATCCGCTCGATCGCTTCGAGCAGTCCGGCCCGCTTCATCACCCCCGCGTACCCCTTCATCGCGGCGATCTCTCCGGGGGTCTTCCATCCCTGTTCCCGCGCGTCGGACCGCAGCTCGAGCAGGAAGTCCGGCAGGGGGATCTTCACCGGGCACACGTCAGCGCACGCGCCGCACAGCGTGCTCGCGTCGGGCAGCGGGCCCGCCTCGGGCAGGCCGACCAGAAGCGGGGTCAGGACCGCGCCGATCGGACCGGAGTAGACCCACCCGTAGGCGTGCCCCCCCACGCTCTGATAGACGGGGCAGACGTTCAGGCACGCGGCGCAGCGGACGCATTTGAGGATCGCCCGGTACTTCCCCTCGAGGATCGCGCTGCGGCCGCAATCGAGCAGGAGGAGATGCACCCGCTCCGGCCCCTCGGGGTCGCCGGCGCGCCTCGTTCCCGTCACGATCGACACGTACGAGGAGATCGCCTGGCCGGAGGCGCTGCGCGGCAGCAGGCGAAGGAAGGTCGGCAGGTCCGCCATGCGCGGGATGACCTTCTCGATCCCGACGACCGCGAGGTGGACGCGCGGAAGGATCGTCCCCATCCGCCCGTTTCCCTCGTTCGTGACGAGCACCACGGAGCCGGTGTCGGCCACCAGGAAGTTCCCGCCGGAGACGCCCATCCCCGCGGAGAGGAACTTCGCACGCAGGTGCCTGCGGGCCATCCCGACCAGCTCGGGGATGCTGTCCGTACGGGGCTCTCCGAGGTGGCGCTCGAAGAGGCGGGAGATCTCTTCGCGCGTCTTGTGGACGGCGGGGGCGATGATGTGGGAAGGCGCCTCCCCCGCGAGCTGGATGATGAACTCCCCGAGATCGGACTCGACGACCGTGACGCCCGCTCCCTGCAGCGCCTCGTTGAACGAGATCTCCTCGGACGCCATCGACTTCGACTTGACGGCGAGGGTGACCCCTTCGTCCCGCGCGATCCGCGCCGCGATCTCCCTCGCCTGGGCGGCGTCCCTGGCCACGTGGACGATCGCGCCCCGTTGTTCCGCCTCCGCGATGAAGCGCGCAAGGTACGCGTCCAGATGGTCCAGGACGTCCTGCTTGATCCGCGACGCGCGCTCGCGGGTCGCCTCGAACTCCGGGAAGGCGGCGATCGCCGCGTCGCGGTGGGCGAGGAACCGCCCCGTGGTCCGCCCGAGCGCTTCCTGCAGCGTCTTGTCGTGGAGCGCCTTCCTGGCGTTCCTCCCGAACGCGTTTGCGCTGAGCTCCATTACCGGCCACCCGCGCTTCGGACGGTCCCGGGCGGCCGCGCATCCCCCGAAGCGGCATCCGCCGCGAAGGAGGACTGCCTCCCGGTACTCCCCGCGAGGATCTCGGCGAGATGGATCGGCTTCACCGGGTATCCGACCCGGGAGATCAGCCCGCCGATGCTCAGCAGGCACCCGAGGTCTCCGGAGGTGACGTACGACGCGCCGGTCGCGAGGATCCGCTCGACCTTGCGCTCCGTCATCCTGCAGGAGATCTGCGGATACTTTACGGAGAAGACGCCCCCGAAGCCGCAACACCGGTCGCTCTCCTCCATCTCCACGAACTCGACGCCGGGGACGGCGCGCAGCAGTTTCCGGGGAGCCTCCACCACTCCCAGCCCCCGCCGCAGGTGGCACGAGTCGTGGTACGTCACTTTTCCGGAAAAATCCGATTTCGGGTCGGTCACGCCGAGGACGTCGACGAGGAACTGGGAGAGTTCGTAGATGCGCTCGCCGACCGCCCGCGCGCGGGAAAGCATGGGCGGCTCGTCCCGGAACAGGACGGGATATCCGTGCTTCACCATCGCCGCGCACGATCCCGACGGGGTGACGATGTGCCCATCGTCGGGAAAGGAGCGGAGGAACTTCCGCGCCATCGCGCGGGCCTCCTTCCGGTTTCCCGAGTTGAAGGCGGGCTGCCCGCAGCACGTCTGGGAGAGCGGGACCCGCACCGTCGCGCCGAACCGCTCCAGCACCTCCACGGTCGCGCTGCAGACCCCGGGGGAGAAGGCGTCGGCGAGGCAGGTGAAGAAAAGGGAAACGGGGATGGGCTCCTTCGGATCCATCCCCGCATTATACGGCATTCGCGTCCCCCCACGATGGAACGATCCTTCCGGGGGAGAATCCCGGTGCGGAAGGAGGGGATTCTTGCCACACCTCTCTCCCGGAAGGATATCAGAGCGCAGGGGCTACAACGCCTCCTTCCCCCGTTCCCCGGTACGGATGCGGATCACCTCCTCGAGGTCGTACACGAAGATCTTCCCGTCGCCGATCTTTCCGGTACGCGCGGCGGTCAGGATCCGTTCGACCACCGCCGGCACCATCTCGTCCGGGACGGCCGTCTCGATCTTGACCTTCGGGATGAAGTCGACCACATACTCCGCCCCGCGGTAGATCTCGGTGTGCCCCTTCTGGCGCCCGAACCCCTTCACCTCGAGGACGGTAATGCCGGTGACGCCCGCCTCGTTGAGCGCTTTCTTCACTTCGTCGAGCTTGAACGGCTTGATGATCGCTTCGATCTTTTTCATTGCCGGCTACCTCCGCTCGACGAGTTGGAAGTTGGGATAGGCCGAGTTGCCGTGCTCGTGGTAGTCCAGGCCTTCCACCTCTTCCTCTTCGCTCACGCGGATCCCGTTGCAGGCGAGCTTCGTGACGAGCCAAAAGCCCAAGGAGAGGCTGAAGACGGCCACGGCGATCACTCCGACGCCAATGAGTTGGGGGGCGAGTTGTTCCATGCCGCCGCCCAGGAGGAGGCCCTTCTTGGCCACCGCCGCCGCCGGGCAGACGGTGGGATCGGCGAAGAGACCCAGCGCGATGGTCCCGAACACTCCGTTCGCCAGGTGAACCGCGGTGGCGCCAACCGGGTCGTCGATCCGGATCCGGTCGAAGAAAAAGACCGCCGCGACCACCAGGATGCCGGCGATGACGCCGATGATAAGGGAACTGGGAACGCTCACGAAGGCGCAGGGAGCGGTGATCGCCACGAGACCCGCGAGGCAGCCGTTCAATGTCATCCCGAGGTCGGGTTTCCCAAGGAGAATCCAGGCGGTGATCATGGAGGAGAGGGTGGCCGCCGCCGCGGCGATGTTCGTAGTGGTGGCCACGTGGGCGATGGAGGGTCCGTCCGCGGCCATGGTGGAGCCTGGATTGAACCCGAACCACCCGAACCAGAGGACGAACACGCCGATGGCGGCGGAGGTCATGCTGTGGCCGGGAATGGCGTTCACCTTGCCTCCCTGGCCGTACTTGCCGAGGCGGGGGCCGAGCACGATGATGCCGGCCAGCGCGGCCCAGCCGCCGATGGAATGCACCACCGTCGATCCCGCGAAGTCGAGGAAGCCCTTGCTCGCGAGCCAGCCGCCGCCCCAGATCAGGTGGCCGCCGACGGGGTAGATGATCCCCACCATGAAGAGCGTGAAGATGACGAACGCCTTGAACTTGATCCGCTCGGCCACCGCTCCCGACACGATCGTCGCCGCGGTCCCCGCGAACACGAGCTGGAAGAAGAACTTGGCCCAGAGCGGTACGCCCGTCCAATTGAGGGCGTGGTACACGCCCTGGTAGGCGTCGCCCAGGGCCGGGCTGTTGTCGGCCCCCGATGCGAAGATCAGCCCGCTGAGGCCGAAGAGCGGATTCCCGTCTCCGAACATGAGCCCGAATCCAAGGAGAAGGAACGCGACGGAGGAGACCGCAAACACTGCGAAGTTCTTGAAAAGGATGTTGACGCAGTTCTTGGCGCGGCAGAAGCCCGACTCCACAAGACCGAAGCCCAGGTTCATGAAGAAGACCAGGAATGCCGCGAGCATCACCCAGATGGTGTCCATGGCGATCTTCTGGCTGGCGATGGCGTCGGCCATCTCCTTGGTGAAAGCCGGCGGATCGGTCGCAGGGGCCGCCGGTGCGGCGGGCGCGGACGACCCCACCGCCGGCGCGCCGTCCGCGGGCTTCATTTCGTCCGCCGCGGTGCCGGGCAGGACCATGCCGACGGCCAGGAGGAGCGCCGCAAGGCACAGCATCCATTTCGTCCACTTCCTCGGAAATCGGGTCATCACGTTCTCCTTTTTTTATTCCGGCCGATCCGGAAGGAAAGGCAGGAGTCGCCCATGCGGCCCCTCCGGCGGTGGAATTCGTTTTCGGCGAGCCGTAGATCAGAAGTTGATGTCGAGCTGCATGGTGACGGTGTTCTCTCCGCCGGTCTTCCTCTCGTTGTAGATGTCGTACCCGAGGATGACGCTCACGTTCTTCGCGAACGCCCAGGACGCGCCGAAGCTCAAGGCGCCGAGGGCCGAGTCGGAGCCCTGGTAATCGACCGCGAGCCACAGCTTGTCGGAGATCTCCGTCATGGTGCGGTCCCACGAAAGGAGCACGCCGTTCTCGTCGGATTTCCCGTTCTCGTCCAGGAGGACCTTTTTATTCCCCGTGAAGTAGCCCGCGGAGAGGCGGCCCACCACCGGAAAGGTTTTCGCGACGAGGCCGTACACGAGGTTCTGGTTCGTCGCCAACTCGCCGTTCCGGGCGTCTCCGCTCTTGGTGCCGAAGTTGTAGCCGCCCACCGCGATGGCGGGGGAGAGCTTGAAGAGGGATTCCTCCGGCGTTCCGACCTTGCCGTGGAAGTAGAGGGGATATTTGTCCAGGTCCCCCCCTCCGGAGATCACGTCGAAGCCGAGCTCGGCCTGGATCTTCTGGAACGGAAGAACGCCGACGGTGGGTCCGATCACGACGACCGGCGCCGTCCGGGAGCCGTCGTCGTTGCTGTTGGCGCGGATGTACGTGTCGAAGCCGAGGTGGAACGTCTTGTACGCCTGGATGTCCGTCGACGGAATCCAGATCTGCGTGGACGGCGTGGCCGAGGCGACGGTCGCCGTCAGACCGCACAGCGCGAACGCCGCGAGGGCGACCCCGAACCGATGGATGATCCTGCCGCTCTTCTTCATGGTGCCCTCCCGAAAGATGGAATGTCGTGCCGTCCCGGGGAAGAGCATCAGCCGTGCCATCGGGAGGAGACAAGGGCGCCCGACCTGGGAACATCTTGAAAGAAAACGGGAAAAGAAGGCTGGCGCGGCAGGGGGCGAAGAGGAGTGTCGTTCAGGGGGTGCTACAAAATTGTCTTGTTTTCTACATCGGTGGCGGGATCCCATCCCGCAGGTCTGAGCACATAACGTCGGCTGCGTCGCCTCGGAGGGCGGGGCTCCGTTCGTAGCTCGCCGTGCGATGAACCTGCACGGCTGCGCTTTACCTCACTTCGCCCGCCCTCCTGCGGCGACTCCGCCGGATTCGCGCGGTGCCCCCCGTTCTTCCTACGGCGGTGGTACCCCAAGGAGCGCCTTCCATCGGGGAGTGGGGCGTCACTTCTTCCATGGGGAGGAGAGCCCGTGCCTCTTCATCTTGTACGCGACCTGCCGGGGCGTCCACCCCAGGATCTTCGCGGCCCGCGCGATCACCCAGCCGGCGGAGGACAGCGCCGTCTGCAGCTCCTCGCGCTCCATCGCCTTGAGGAACTCGACCCGGGGCCGCCCTTCCCGCGGCGCCGCCGGGTGGGGAGGTTCCGCGGCGGACGCGGCGACGGACGCCTGCGGCGCGGGGGGCTGTCCATACGACCCGATCGCGGGGAGGGACGCGGCGACCCGGATCGCCCGCGGAAGGTCCTGCGCCCGCACGACCGGCGCCTTGGCCATCACCACCACCCGCTCCACGAGGTTCTCGAGCTCCCGCACGTTCCCGGTCCACCGGTATTCGAGGAGCAGTTCGAGGGCGTCCTTCGAGAAGGCGACGCTTTTCCCGTGCTCCCGGTTGAACCGCTCGAGGAAATGCTCCGTCAGGGGAAGGATGTCCTCCTTCCGGTCCCGCAAGGGGGGGAGGAAGATCGGGATCACGTTGAGCCGGTAGTAGAGGTCCTCCCGGAACGTGCCTCCCGCCACCATCTTTTCGAGGTCGGCGTTCGTGGCCGCGATGATCCGGACGTCCACGGAGACGGGCCGGTTCTCGCCGAGGCGCTCGAACGTGCGCTCCTGCAGGACGCGCAGCAGCTTCACCTGCGTGGGCAGCGGGATGTCGCCCACCTCGTCGAGGAAGATCGTCCCGCCGGACGCCTCCTCGAACCGGCCTTTCCGCTCCTCGACCGCGCCGGTGAAGGCGCCCCGCTTGTGGCCGAACAGCTCCGATTCGAGCAGCGTCTCGGGAAGGGCGGCGCAGTTGACGGCGACGAAGGGGCGGTCCGCGCGGCCTCCCCCCTGGTGGATCGCGCGGGCGATCATCTCCTTCCCCGTCCCGCTCTCGCCGCGCAGCAGCACGGTGGCGCGCGACGGCGCGACGCTGGTCACCGCGGCGAAGACCTCCTGCATCCGCTTGCTCTGCCCGACGATGTTCTCGATCCGGTACGTCTTCCGGATCGTCTTCTCGAATTCCCTTCGCTGACGCTTGAACTCGTCCTGCAGCCGTTCGATCGCCTTGTGCAGCTTGAGCGCCTGCCCGATCAGGCAGCCGATCACGGTGAGGGTCCTCGTGTCCGATTCGAGCGCCCGGGTCCCCTCGCGGCCGATCCGCTCCGCGCTCAGCACCCCCAGCGTCTCGGCGCCGATCTTGATGGGGACGCAGATCCAGGAAAGCGGACCATCGAAGGACGACTTCCCGTGGGCGCGCGTCTTGTCCAGGAACGACGGCTCCACCCGGACGTCGGGGAGGGCGATGGGGCCGCCCGTCTTCATCGTCTTCCCGACGATCCCCTCGCCCCAGACGTACCGGCCCCGCTCCCGCTCCTCGGCGGTGTAGCCGGCGGCGATCTCCATCCGGATCTCGCGGGTCGTCTCGTCGGGGCGGAAGATCGCGGCGCGATCGTAACCGAGGAAGCTCTGGAGCGTGCGCAGGGCGACCCCCAGCGCGCGGTCGAGGTTCTGCGTCGAGGTGAGGATCTTGGCCACCTCGTGGATGGCCGCGATCTCGGCCTTCTCCGGGGATCGGGGGTCGGTCACCCCCCGATTATAGCGCAGCGGGGACGATTCCGGCGGTTTGGCCCCGCAACGCCCGGGCGGACCGGCTCACAACCGGCGGTACGTCCGCGCCGCCGTCCCGGGGACCTGGAGGAACTCGAGGACCGTGTCCGTTCCGCGCTGGATCTTCCCGCCCTTGAGGTCCCCCCGGAACACGGTGTCGGAAAGGAGCCGGGACAGGTTGACCCCGACTCCGTAGTACACCCGGCGATGCGGGTCGATTATCACGCCGTCGTTGGGCTCGTAGCCGCGCGTGTTGTACCCGACCTGGAGCTCCAGGTACCGGAGGAGGGGGACCTCCCGGAGCCGCGGGACGCCGTCCGCCTTCAACGCCAGCAGGAACGTCTGTCCCGAGTAGTCGGAGATCGGATCCTGCTCGCCGACGCGCTTGGCGTCGTCGGACTGCCGGTAGAGGAGCCGGAAATCCAGGAGCGCGTCAAGGCGGGGGTCCCTTTCCATCAGGAAGGCGAACACGGCCCCCGCCGCGTTGGACACGACATCCTCCAGGCTGAAGCGGAATTCATTCGAAAACCCGTCCACCACCTCGACCCCGCCCATCACGCCGAGGGAGGTCCACATCGCCAGCCGCCGGGAGCGTCCGGCGTCGTTCCCGAGCGCCTCGAACCCGCGCGTGAGCAGCCGGGCCCCGGTGTACGTGAAGAAGGCGTGGCCCACCTTGTCGGCCCCGCCGGCGTAAGTGTTCTTTCCGAACCAACCCTCGCTCTCGGCGCGGAACGACCCCGAGAACCCTTCGTCCCACCAGGCGATCGCCCCGTAGACCCCCACGGTGAGGCCGATCCCGCCGACCACCGCCGCGTTCTTCCAGCGCGGTACGCGGGGGACCGGGCCTTCCGCCCTTTCCGCCGCCGCCGCCGGCGACTCGGAGACCACGCCGTTATCCCCCGGAACGCGGTCCGGAAACGTAGCCCCGGGAACGGCGGCGGGCACTACCAGAAGCGATGCGGCGAAGACCACCCTGATGGCGGTTCCCAATGTTCCTCCTTCGGGGAGGCGTCCCGCGGACCCCGATAGGGAAATTGTACCCCGCGCGAAGATCGTTTGGCCCTTGGTCCCGTCGGCCGCAGATTCCGGCGTATAATCCGGACAATCGCTCCGCGGGGAGGTGCGCTGACCTGCCACGCTCCTTTCGTGGAAAAATGTGCGAGACGGAGTCGCGTGGATGGCGAAGAGATCGCGGTACCTGTCAGGCGCGCGCATTCTTCCCCCGCCCGTGGGAAAGAGAATGCCGGCCTCGGAACTGATCGAGAGGACGTTCCTCGCCTACAACGCGGGGAGGCTGCGGGAGGGGGCCCTGCTTCTTTCCGAACGGATGCTGAAACCCGAGGTCACGGTGGGGCTCTCCCTGACCGGCGCGCTCACCCCCGCGGGGCTCGGCGTGTCGTGCATCGTGCCGCTGCTCAAGGCGGGGTTCGTCGACTGGGTCGTCTCCACGGGAGCGAACCTGTACCACGACGCCCACTTCGGGCTCGGGCTTCCGATGCACGCCGGCTCGCCGTTCCTCGACGACCGCGTTCTGCGGGACGAGGGGGTCGTGCGGATCTACGACGTGCTGTTCGACTACGAGGTTCTCCTCGACACGGACGCCTTCTTTCGACAGGTCCTGGACATGCCGGAATTCCAGGCGGAGATGGGGACGGCCGAATTCCACTACCGGCTCGGGCGGTACATGTCGCAGCGGGAGAAGGCCCTCGGCCAGGGGGAGGTGAGCGTGCTGGCGGCCGCGTGGCGGTACGGGGTCCCCGTCTACACTTCGTCCCCCGGGGACTCCTCCATCGGAATGAACGTCGCCGCGATGCGACTCGGCGGCCGCGGGGTGACGTTCGACGTCTCCCTCGACGTGAACGAGACGACGGCGATCGTCTATGACGCGAAACGTCTCGGTGGGAAGAGCGCGGTCTGGATCCTCGGCGGCGGGTCGCCGAAGAACTTCATGCTCCAGACCGAGCCGCAGATCCAGGAGATCCTCGGACTCGACGAAAAGGGGCACGACTACTTTCTCCAGATCACCGACGCCCGGCCCGACACGGGCGGGCTGTCCGGCGCGACGCCGTCGGAGGCGGTCTCGTGGGGAAAGGTCGACCCGGACAGGCTCCCCGACACGGTGGTCTGCTATCTCGACTCCACCGTGGCGCTCCCGCTCCTTTGCGCCTTCGCGTTCGACCGGTCGGGGAAGCGGACCCGAAGGCGGCTCTACGACCGCCGGGAGGGGATGATGGCGGTCCTGGGGAAGGCGTACCGGAAGGCGGTGAACGCCGCCGGGGTGACGAAGAAGCGGAAGGTTGCGCGGAAGATGTAACGGGATCTATCGTTCGTCGTGCAGGTGGAGCAGGAGTTTCCCCGCGGCCCAGGCGTCGGCTTCCGCCCGGTGGAAGGTGGCGCCGATGCCGAGCTCCCGGCAGATGCCCGGAAGGGAGTGGGAGCGGAAGCGCCCGGTACGGCGGGCCAGCATCAGCGTGTCGATCACCCGGTTCCCCGGCCACGATCCCCCCGCGATCCGCGCTTCGCTCCGGAGGAACGACAGGTCGAACGGCGCGTTGTGGAAGACGAGCGGGTCGTCCCCCAGGAAGTCGAGGATCCGCGGCAGAAGGTCGGCGAAGGTGGGGGCGCCGGCCACCATCGCGTCGGTGATCCCGTTCACCGCCGACGCGCCGGGGTCGATCGGGCGCAACGGATTCACCAGAGACACGAAGGAGTCGATCACCGTCCCCCGCAGGAAGCGGAGCAGGGCGAGCTCGCAGACCCGGTGTCCGTCGGCGGCGGAAAGTCCCGTCGTTTCCACGTCCGCCGCGACATACGGGATCTCGATGATGCGGCCGCCGCTGGTCGGGTTCCTCAATGCCTCCCCCTGTTGTAGAATACAGCACCATCAGCCCACAGGAGCCCCACCGATGAAAAAGTGGAAGTGCACCGTCTGCGGCTACATCTCCCAGGGGGACGAGCCCCCTGCCGTCTGCCCGATCTGCGGAGCGCCCCGCGAGAAGTTCGTCCAGGTTTGATGCGGGGCGGCCCGCATTTCTCGCCAGGGTTCGTCGCGAGGTGGTGGAGACGGGTGTGGATACAAGGCGCGCGACCGAGGGCCCCGGAGGCGTAGTTGAGACTACGTCGAGGAGCCCGACCGAGCGCAACGCAGTAGACATGCCCGTATCCGCCGCCGCAGCAGAAGCCTGGCGAGAAATGCGGGCCAGGGGGGAGGTTGCGCTGGTCACCGGCGGGAGCCGGCGGATCGGGGCGGCGATCTCCCGTGCCCTCGCAAAGGCCGGGTACGAGGTCGTCCTGACGTACCGGTCCTCCGTCCGGGAGGGGAAGGCGCTGGCGGCGGAGATCGACGGGAGCGCCGTTCCTCTCGACCTGACCCGGCCGTCGACGTTCCGGCGGTTCGCGGACCGGCTGGAGCGGAAGTTCGGTCGACTGGACCTGCTGGTCCACAACGCGGCCGTTTTTCCGCGGACGTCGGCCGACGACGTCCCCCTCGCCGCGTGGGACGACGTCTTCGCCGTCAACCTTCGCGGACCGTTCCTGCTGACCCGGGCGCTGCTGCCGCTGCTGCGAAAGGGGCGGAAGGACGTCGGGATCCTCTTCCTCGGGGACGCCTTCGCCGGGGAACTGTGGCCCGGCTACCTCCCGTACTGCCTCTCGAAGCTCGCCGTGCCGCCTCTGGCCGCCGGCCTGCGGAAGGTCCTCCCGCCCGGCGTTCGCGTCGGGGTCGTTCGGCCGGGACTGGTCCTTCCGCCCGACCGGTTTCCGGCGAACCGGTGGGCGCGCCTCCGTGCGGAGAAGGCGGGGGGAATCCGGACGCCGGAAGGGGTCGCCAGGGCCGTCTTGCGGTTTGCGCGCGCGGGGAAATATAATCCCTGAACCGATCATCGCACGGCGTAGCGTCCCGCGAATCGCCTGAGCATCGAGAGCGTCGATGTGCCGAGGGGGGGTACCTGTGAAAAAATGGAGATGCGTCGTCTGCAGCTACGTGTACGATCCGGCCGACGGCGACCCCGAGAATGGCGTCCCGCCCGGTACCGCCTTCGAGAGCATCCCGGACGACTGGGTATGCCCCCTCTGCGGCGCGGGGAAGGATGAGTTCGAACCGGCCGACTGACCGGATCCCGCACAACTTCGCCAGGAGCCGAACATGCCCATCGTGACGCTTGCGCCCGACGTCTACTGCGTCGGGGTGAAGGACCCGGGGCTCACCATCTTTGACATCGTGATCCCGACCGAGTACGGGACGACGTACAACTCCTACCTCGTGAAGGGGACGGAGAAGACGGCCCTCATCGACTGCGTCAAGCGCCCCTTCGCCGCGGAGCTCCTGCGCAACATCGAGGAAATCGTCCCCGTGGCGAAGCTCGACTACGTGATCGTCAACCACTCCGAGCCGGACCACGCCGGGGCGCTGGTGGAGCTGCTCGAGCGGAACCCCACGGTCACGCTGCTGCTCTCCCGTTCCGCGAAGACGTTCGTGGACAACCTCGTGAACGCCGGGTTCCCCTTCCGCATCGTGGGCGACGGCGACGAGCTCCCCCTCGGCGGGAAGACGCTCCGCTTCATCAACGCGCCGTTCCTGCACTGGCCCGACACGATCCTCACGTACCTGGCGGAGGAGAAGATCCTCTTCCCCTGCGATTTCCTCGGGGCCCACTACTCCAGCCCCCACACCTTCAATGACGAGCTCCGCGAGCCGGCGCAAGCCCGAAAGGCGTTCGAGTTCTACTACGCGACGATCATGCGGCCGTACAAGGAGCACATCCTCAAGGCGTGCGAGCGGCTCAAGGACGTCCCGTTCCGGATGATCGCTCCGTCCCACGGACCGGTCCTGCGAAAGGATCCGCGGGAATACCTGGCGTGGTACGAGGAGCGCGCGTCGGCGTCGAAGCGGGTCACGGAGAAAAAGGTGGTGATCGTCTACGTCTCGGCCTACGGGAACACGGCGGCGATGGCCCGGAAGGTGGCCGAAGGGGTGGCCGCGGAAGGGCTCACCCCGGTGCTGATGAACGGCGTGGAGGTCCCGATGGAGCGGATCATCGACCAGGTCGACGAGTCCGTCGGCTTCCTGATCGGCACCCCGACGCTGAACAGCAACGTGCCGCACCCGATCCTGGACATGATCGCGAACCTGGTGACGCTGAACATACGGGGGAAGGCCGCCTCCGTGTTCGGCTCCTACGGCTGGAGCGGGGAGGCGATCAAGACGGTGCAGGACATCCTCACGTCGATGCGGATCAAGGTGTCTCCGGACCCGATGCGGGTGCGCATGGCCCCCAGCGCGCAGGACCTCGCGGCCTGCGTCGACTTCGGCAGGAAGTTCGCAGGGATCGCGGGTGGCGGCATGTCGTAGCGGTCACCCGTGGGTCTTCTTCTCGAGGTCCAGGCCCTCCTTGTGCAGGGACCGGTCGGCGTCCTTCTTGATCTGGTGCTGCCCCTCGAGGGCTTCTCCCCGGATGATCGCCTTGCACAGGTCGCAGACCCCGCCCTCGAACGCCCCTTCCTTCGCGCATACCATGCAGCGGTTCTTGTCCATGGTGCCCCCCGTTCTTCCTACTGTGGGGGTACCCCAGCGGCGCGGAGCGCGTCTTGGGGTGCCTCCCGGCCCGGAAGCTTCCCGCCTCCATACCGATAGTATCCCACAAAGGTCCCCGGATGAATATTCTTGCGGGAGAATCGGTCCCGTCCCGTCGTCATCCCAAGGGGGGACGGATCGAAGGGGGGGGGCGATGGAGCCGCGAAAAGCACCCGAACGGATTCCCGAAAAGCCGCGCCGGGGTCTCGTGCTGGTCATCACCGGCGACGGAAAGGGAAAGACGACCTCGTGCCTCGGGATGGCGGTGCGCGCCGTCGGGTACGGGATGAAGGTCCTGATGGTGCAGTTCATCAAGGGATCCCTCCACTACGGCGAAATCGACGGGGCGAAACGGCTGGCGCCCGAATTCGAGCTGCTCCCGATGGGGAAGGGGTTCGTGGGGATCCGCGGCGACGCGCTTCCGATGGAAGCGCACGTGGCGGCGGCGCGCGAGGCGCTGGCCCTGTCCCGCGAGCGGATGCTGTCCGGGAAATACGACGTGATCATCCTCGACGAGGTCAACGTCGCGGTCCGCCTCGGCCTGCTCGACGTGAAGGAGGTTCTTTCGTTGATCGGGGAGAAGCCGGAAAACGTCCACCTGATCCTGTCGGGCCGGAACGCGCACGAAGAGGTGATCCGCGTCGCTCACCTGGTGAGCGAGGTCCGCAGCGTCAAGCACCCCTACGACCAGGGGATCGAGGCGGAGAAGGGGATCGACTACTGAGGGGCTCTCCGCAACGCTTGCGCGATTACGCTCCCGCGCGCTCCAGCAGCGTCGTCCCGTACAGCAGCCCGAAGTAATCCTCGATGTTCTTTATGTAGACCTTGCCGCCGCCGGCCATGTTCTCGCCGGCGAGCTGGCCCTGCTTGATCGCGCTGCGCCAACCGAAGTTGATCCGGCTCTCCCGGCGGTTGACGTCGTATACCTCGGCGCAGTCGCCCGCCGCGTAGATGTTGCTGACGTTGGTGCGCAGGTACTCGTCGACCAGGACGCCCGCCCCCGTCTTCACGCCGCTCCCCTCGAGGAAGCCGACGTTGGGGAGCCGCTCGGTGGCAACGACGATCAGGTGGCACCGGATCGTCCCGCCCCCCGCCGTCACCACCTCGAAGCTCTTCCCGTCGACGTCGACGGCGTCGGCGATCTCCGTCCCTTCGTGGACCTTGACGCCCCGGGCCCGGAGCTGGTCGGTGACCCGCGCCTCGACCTCCCCGGAGATGGGGTTCCCGAACCGGGGGAGCCCCGGGTTGATCCAGATCACCTCGGTCCCCAGGTTGCGCGTCGCCCGCGCCGCCTCGAGGCCGAGGTAGCCGGGGCCGTAGACGATCGTCGTGCCGGAGCGCATCGCGCGCTCCCGGACCCGCTGCGCGTCCCCGAGGGAGTTGAGGAAGAGGAACGACCCCGGCGCCCCCATCAGCGCGAGGGGGAGGATCGGCCGGCCCCCGGTGGCGACGCACAGGAAATTGTACGTTTCCTCGGAGCCGTCGGAAAAGGCCACCAGGTTCTTCGCCCCGTCGACCCGGCGCGCGCGCTTTCCGGAGAGGAGCTTCACCCCGGATTCCGCGAGGTCCTTTCCCTGCGGGTCCGCGAGGCCCGGCAGCTCCCGCTCGCCGGAGACGAGGTCGGGGAGCAGGGGGCGAAGGTACGGCGCGGCGTGCTCCTCGGTGGCGAGGACCACCTCCGCGTCCTTGTCGAGCTTCCGGGCCGCCTTGGCCGCGGCGATTCCGGCCGGGCCGCTTCCGAGGATCAGGTATCTCATGGAATCCCTCCGTGGTGGATGTCGCTACCGAATCTACCATTTTCCCTGTTAGACGGGCAAAGGGGAAACGGGGATTCGAACTATGCCAGCGGCCCCTGGTGCCGGACGTCCTTCCCCTTGACCATGAAGATCACGTCCTCGCAGATGTTGGTGGCGTGGTCCCCGATCCGCTCGAGGTGGCGCGAGACGAGGATCAGGTCCATCGCCCGCGGGATGGTGGTCGGGTCCGCCATCATGAACGTCAGGAGCTCGCGGAATATCTGGTCCTTGAGCTGGTCCACGGTGTCGTCCCGAAGGATCGTCCGGTACGCCAGCTCGTCGTCGCCGTTCACGAAGGCGTCCAGCGAGGCTTTCAGCATCTCCTGCGCGATGTCGGCCATCCGGGGGATGTCGATCAGCGGCTTGAGGGGAGGGACCGTGAGAAGCGACTCCGCCCGCTCCGTGATGTTGATCGCCTGGTCGCCGATCCGCTCCATGTCCGTGTTGATCTTCATCGCCGCGGCGATGAAGCGGAGATCGACGGCCGCCGGCTGGCGCAGCGCGATGAGCTCGATGCACTCCTCGTCGATCTCGATGTGGAGCTGGTTGACCTGGGTCTCCATGGAACGGACCTCGGCGAGGAGGTTGATGTTGCGCTCAACGAGCGCCTGGACGACCCTCCGGGTCATCTGTTCCACCAGCCCTCCCATGCGGAGGACCAGTTCGCGAAGCCCCGCCAGCTGTTCCGAATAATGTTTCTTCATCCGCGCTCACCGCCTCGCCGGGAAGATCATCCGAACCTTCCCGTAATGTACTCCTCCGTCCGCTTGTCCGACGGGTTCGTGAAGATCTTTCCGCTCTTGTCCATCTCGATCAGCTCGCCCATGAGGAAGAAGGCGACCTGGTCGGAGATGCGCGCCGCCTGCTGCATGTTGTGCGTCACGACGGCGATCGTGTATTTTTCGCTCAGGTCCTCGATCAGTTCCTCGATCTTCGAGGTGGACATCGGGTCCAGGGCCGAGCACGGCTCGTCCATCAGGAGCACTTCCGGCTCGACAGCGAGGGCGCGGGCGATGCAGAGGCGCTGCTGCTGTCCGCCGGAGAGGGACACCCCCGACTGGTTCAGGTGATCCTTCACCTCGTTCCAGAGTGCCGCCATGACGAGCGACCGCTCCACCTTCTCGGAGATGTCCGCCCGCGAGAGCTTCCTTCCGTTCAGCTTGAGCCCCACGGCGACGTTCTCGAACACCGACATCCGGGGGAACGGGTTCGGCTGCTGGAAGACCATTCCGACCCGCCGGCGGAGGTGGACCGGGTCCACCTTTTCGGAGTAGATGTTCGTCCCGTCGAGGTGGATTTCCCCCTCCATCCGGAACCCGGGGGTCATATCGTGCATCCGGTTGAGACACCGGATGAAGGTGCTCTTCCCGCATCCCGAGGGGCCCATCACGGAGGTGACCGAGTTTTTCGCGATATCCATCCGGATCTTCTTCAGCACCTGGTGATCCCCGAACCAGCTGCTCAGATCGCGGATTTCGAATACGTTTTCCATGGGTTTTCCACCTCCTACCGTTTCTGCCGGGTGAGGACCCGGGCGGCGATGTTGATGACGAGAACCATCGTGATCAGCACGAGAGCTCCGGCCCACGCCTTGTCGTGCCAATCCTCGTAGGGCGAGATCGCATAGGTGAATACCTGGAGCGGAACCGCCGCCATCGGCTGGTCGAGGTGGGACTGCCAGAACTGGTTCCCCAGGGCGGTGAAGAGCAGGGGGGCGGTCTCCCCTATGATGCGCGCCATGGCGAGAAGGATCCCCGTCAGGATCCCCGGCCATGCCGTCCGCACCGTGATCCGCAGGGTGGCCTTCCATCGCGCGATCCCAAGCGCCAGGGCGGCTTCCCGCACCGTCGTCGGGACGGTCCGGAGCATCTCCTCCGTCGTCCGCACGACGACGGGGATGAAGATCATGGAGAGCGCGGCCGCTCCCGCCCAGGCGGAGAACCGCTTCATCGGGAGGACCAGGAGGATATAGCCGAAGATCCCCATGATGATGGAGGGGACGCCGGTCATCGTGTCGGCGGCGAACCGTACCGCGGAGGCAAACTTCCCCCTCCCGTACTCCGCGAGGTAGATACCGCACATGACCGCCGTGGGAACCGACCAGAGCATCGTCATGAGAGTGATGACGAGGGTCCCGACGATCCCGTTCGCGATACCCCCTCCCGGCTCCCCGACGGGGTGGGGCAGGTCGATCAGCAGTGTCAATTTGAGTTCCTTGCCCCCCTTGATCACCAGGTCGAAGAAGATGAGGAACAGCGGCAGGATGACGAAGATCGCCGCGAGGCAGAACAACGCCTTCATGGCGCCGTCGAGGGCTTTTCGGCGGAAGGAGATCGTCTCCGTCACTTAGATCCCCCGGGAGGCGCGCGCGACCATCTTCGTGAGGATCCATTTTGCCGCAAGGTTCACGGCGAGGGTCATCGCGAAGAGGATGAGCCCGATGAGGACCAGGGAGGAAAGATAGACGTCTCCGACGGCCTCGGTGAACTCGTTGGCGATGACCGCCGCCATCGAGTATCCCGGCTGGAACAGCGAGAGGAGGGCCTCCGGGCGGTTCCCGATGACCATCGTGACCGCCATCGTCTCTCCCAAAGCCCGTCCCAGGCCGATGATCGTCGCCCCGAAGATGCCGGGGATGCAGTGCTGTCCGATCACGATCCGGAGCATCTCCCAGCGGGTTCCGCCCAGCGAGAGCACGGCCTCTTTCTGGCGTTGGGGGATCGTCGCCAGCACCTCCCGGCTGACCGAGAGGATGAACGGGATGATCATGATCGAAAGAAGAACCCCCGCCGCCAGCATGCTCGGACCGTACACCGGCCCCTTGAAGAGGGGAACCCAGCCGAGGTACTTCGTCACGGGTTTCATGAACGCGTCCCGCAGCACCGGCACGAGGACGAAAATCCCCCACAGTCCGTAGATCACGCTGGGGATCGCCGCGAGGAGCTCGGCGAGGAACGAAACGGGTGTCTTCATCCAGGGAGGGGCGAACTCGTTAATGAAGATCGCCGCCCCCACGCTCAACGGCAAGGCGATGAGGATGGCGAGAAAGGAGGAGACCAGGGTTCCGTAGATGAAAGGCAGCGCGCCGAATTTCTCGAGGACCGGGTCCCACGTCCCGGTGACGAGGAACGCGGCCCCGAACTTCCGCAAGGCGGGCATCGACTCCCACAGCAGCACCGCGAACAGCAGCGCCGCGAGGAAGAGGACCACGAAGGCGAAGAAGGCGGACGCTTTTTCGAATGCGAAGTCCCTCGAATTTTTTCCGGATCGCGTCGACATGTCGAGATCGGGTTCCTCGCTTCGCAGAGACCGGAAGGGGGGGATGGCTCCCCCCCTTCCATGTTCGGACTTCGGTCAGCGGGTCGCGTTCCGAAGGATCAGTACAGGGACTTCCCCCTGAAGGAAATCTGCTTCAGCGCCTTGTCGACCTTCTCCACCACGGCCTTCGGCAATGGAGCGTAGTCGAGCGCGGCCACCATCTTCTGGCCGTCCCGGATCGCCCACTTGAGGAACTGTACCATGGCCTTGCCCCTGGCTTCGTCCTTCTGGTCCTTGTACACGAGGATCCAGGTGAGACCGGAGATCGGCCACGACTCCTTTCCAGGGGCGTCGACCAGCGAAACCCGGAAATCCTCCGGCATCGACTTCGCCACGCCCGCTGCGGCGGCGGAGGTCGCCTCGAGCGTCGGCGCGACGAAGTGCCCCGCCTTGTTCCGCAGCGACACGACGCTCATCCTGTTCTGCCTGGCGTACGCGAGCTCGACATATCCGATGGCTCCCGGGGTCTGTTTCACCACTCCGGCCACACCCTCGTTCCCCTTCCCGCCGATCCCCACCGGCCAGTTGACGGACGGTCCGCGGCCGACCTTCGCGCGCCACTCGGTGCTCACCGTCGTCAGGTAGTTCGTGAAGATGTCCGTGGTGCCGGACCCGTCGGATCGGTGGGCGACCACGATGTCCGCGTTCGGCAAGGTCATCGTCTTGTTGAGCTCCGCGATCCTCGGGTCGTTCCAACGGGTGATCTTGCCGAGATAGATGCCGGCGAGGACGTCCGGCGTGAGGTTCAGCCCGCTCGCCACGCCGCCGAGGTTGTAGACCGGGACCACCGCCCCGAGCGCCGTCGGGATATGGAGGATGGACCCCGGAAGCTTTTTCATCCCCTCTTCCGTCATCGGCGCGTCGGTGGCGCCGAAGTTCACCGTCCCCGCGGTGATCTGCCTGATCCCGCCGCCGGAACCGATCGACTGGTAGTTGAACCGGACGCCCGGGTTGGCGTTGGAATATTCGTAAAACCACTTCGAGTAAAGCGGGTACGGGAACGTCGCCCCCGCGCCGTTGATCGATAGAGGATCCGCCGCGGACGCGATGGAGACGACGGAGAGCGTTGCCAGGATCCCTGCCACGATTCCGCAGATCTTTTTCATTCTTTTGACCCCCCAGTAAGATGGTTCGCCTCTACGCCTTGAGGGTACCCTACGTTGTGTACATCAAGGGGGGGTGAGGGGAGTGTTAAGTTCGCGTGAAGAGATGTTTGTCTTGATTATCCTGAAATTCGAATTTATGATTTTCATCAATTCCATTACAGGAGGTGGTACCTGATGAGGAAAGTTGCATTCTGGACAGCGTTGGTCGTTTCGGTGGTGTTCGCCTCCGGCACGGTGTTCGCCGCGCCGCCGGACAAGCCCATCGTGCTGAAGTCCGCGAAGGCCAAGGGGCCGGTCACCTTCGATCACGCGAAACACACCAAGGAATGCGCCACCTGCCACCACAAGGACAAGGCCGGGGCCGAGCAGGGGTGCGGGAAGTGCCACGGCGCCAAGACCGAGGGGAAGAAGCTCTCCGCGAAGGAGGCGTTCCACACCCAGTGCAAGGATTGCCACAAGAAGGAGAACAAGGGTCCCTTCAAGAAGTGCGACGACTGCCACAAGAAGTAGTCCCGGCGGCCGCCCGGGGCTGATCACCGGTACCGGGGCGGGGGAAGTCCTCCCCGCCCCCTTTCGTATTTCTTCCGCGACACGTCGATTCCCCCACACACGGGAAACGAATCCCCGGCATGCGACGTCGAAGGACTTGCGGGATTTCATCCGTTTTTCACACGCCGTTCATCGTCAGGTTTCAGTGGTTGCTTACGATGTCCGGAAAAAGGGGGATCCATGGCCATCGCGAACAGCACGCCATATTGTTTCCCGGTCAAATTTCACCGGAACGCGTGCCTTCTCCGATCGAGGAGAACGCTCTCGCCCCGGTTCATCCGGTTCGTCGCCCGCTTGGCGATATGGGGCGAACGGCATCGGTACGGGTACCTCTTCGCGGTTCCGCTGGTACGCGTCGTCGACATCCTGCTGGACAAGATATCCGGAAACCCGCTGATCCGCGCAAAAGTGCGGGATGAACTGAAGAGGCGGCTTCGGTCGGCCAAGGCCTGTCCTCCCGGTTGGAGGAAGGCGTGTTTCCAGGCCGCCGACAGGCGCTTCGGGTCCCTGACCCGATAAATATTTGAAGGAGAGTTTGTATTACCTGTCTTGAGGATTCTTCAAGCGTAACATACCACCTCGAATCCATCGGTTTCAAGGGGGGCAACCCCCGGCCGATCTCATCGTACGCGGCTGGTGGTCGCGGCGGCGATCGTCGAAGCGCTCTGGAAACTCGACCTGGCGTATCCCGGGATCGACGAAGCGCGCAGGGAGGAGATCGCCGCGGCGCGCAAGGCGTTGATGGGCGAAAAGAAACAGGGCGGCTAACGGTTACTTGCGGGGAGCGCGGGGAAAGTGGGTTGCCGTCCCCTTGCCGTCCGTCAGCCGGAGGAACTTCGCCGCCCCCTTCGGGACGCCGGTATCCGCCTCCAAGGCCAACACGGCTCCCTTCCGCAGCGGGAACCCTCCCGGAAGCGCCAGGAGCGTCGCCGCGAGGTCGCCCAGGTCCGGTTCATGCCCGACGAACGCCGCTTCCCGGGGATTGCCGGCTCCGGCGAGCAGGAGGCGGAGCGCCTTCCGGTCGAATCCCGGGGAGAGCTGTTTCATCACGATGACGGGTCCTTTGTGCTTCAAGCGTTCCGCGAGGATCTCGGCGGTCTGGACGGCGCGCACGAGGGGACTCGAAAAGACGACGTCCGGGGCGGCTCCCTCCTGGCGGACTCTCCGGGCGACCTTCCGGAAAACGAGACGGCCTTTCGGCGTCAGGTACCGAACCGCGTCCGGCATCGTTCCGGAATGCTCGATCGCCTCCGCATGCCGGACGAGGTACAGTTTCATCAGGACGCCGGAAACCGGAGGATGAAGCGGGTCCCGACGCCGATGCGGCTCTCCACGCGGATCGTCCCCCCGTGCGACTCGACGATGTGTTTCGTGATGGAGAGCCCCAGGCCCGTCCCTCCCAGCTCCCGCGACCGCCCCTTGTCGACGCGGTAGAACCGCTCGAAGATTCGAGGGAGATGCTCCGGGGAGATCCCCGGTCCGTCGTCGGCCACCTCGAGGAGACAGGCGTCCCCATCGATCCGACCGGAGAGGGTGACACGCCCCCCCTCTTTTCCATATTTCAGGGCGTTGTCGACCAGGTTCGAGATGGCGAGTGCGAGTTTCCGGAGGTCGGCCCGGAACCCGCCGTCTCCCGCCTCGACAACCATCGTTTTTCCCGCATGTTTCGCAGAAGTCCCGTGCTGGTCCGCCACGCGGGAGAGGAAGGCGGAGAGGGACGTTTCTTCCTCCTTTAACGGAACGGCGCCGGACTCGGCCCGGGACAGTTCGAGGAGGTCGTCGATCAGCCGTTCCATCCGCAGGGCATTCCCGAGCGCTACTTCGACGAAAGACGATTCCGGGGCCGCCCCTTCCCGCACCGCGTCCTGGATCGCCTCAAGGTAACCGCGGATGTTCGTCAGCGGGGTCCGCAGCTCGTGGGAGGCGTTGGAGACGAATTCGCTCTTCACCTGCGAGAGCCTCCGCTCCTCGGTGACGTCCCGAAGCGTGAGGAGGACGTCCGCGGCCGGTTCCCCCGGGTATCGCACGGTGGTCCCGGAACATCGAACAACCCGGGTTCCCCGGCGCGTCATGATGGAAACGTCCCGCGGCTTCGGTTCCACCCCCTTGATCCACCCGTCGATGAAGGCGAGGGCCTGGGGATGGCGGATCATCTCCGGGTACGAGCGTCCCTCGCCCATCGTCTCCGAGGCGTCGAAGATCTTCCCCGCTTCCCGGTTGATCATCCGCACCGACCGATCCGCGGCGATGACGATCACCCCGTCGTCGAGGTTGGCGAGCAGCGTCTCCAGGCGCGCTTTCCCCGCGTCCAGTTGTCCGATCGTTTCGGCAAGGTGGGACGCCATCCGGTTCATCACGTTCGCCATCCTTTCGAACTCGTCCCCCGTCCGGACCTGGGCGCGCCGGGTGAGGTTGCCGGCGCCCATCTCCTTCGCCGCCGCCTGGATCTCCGAGAGGGGACCGGTGACCTTCCGCGCCATGAAAGCGGCTCCCCCGAGGATCAGGAGGAGCGCGGCGAATCCCGTCCCCCAGATGATCGCGGTGATCTGCCACAGGCGGCGGGTGAGGCTCGCGGCGGGGACCGATGCGCGGGCCGCCCCGATGATCGTGCCCCCGATCGAGATCGGGAGGGCCGCGTACCGCTGTTCCTCCCGGACGGTGATGCTTCGCCGGAGGGACACCCCCTTCGTCCCCGACAGGGCGTCGCGGATCTCCGGGTGGAGGGCATGGTTTTCCATCCCGGGGACGCCGGCCGCCCCCACGGCGGAGTCGGCGACCACGGTTCCGTCGGGCAGGGCGACCGTGATGCGCCCCCCGATCTCCTTCCCGAGCCGGTCCCCTTCCCGGGCGATCCGCTCTCCCTTCGGCGCAGGGTCCGCAAGCAGCGGCCGGAACGTCTCGGCGACGATGTGCGCCCGGGCGAGCAGGCTCTCGTCCGCGTCCGCCATCACGAGATTTCGCACGAGAAAGAAGCCGACGGTGCCGGCGATGAACAGGGCGATCCCCGCGATCCCGAGGTGTGTGAGGAAGAATTTCGCGGCGATGGAGAGGCGGCGGGTCATGCAACGTCAGCTTTCCCGGAAGGAGGCTGTCCGAAACAAGTTGGACAATATTGCGCCCGGATTTGGGTTGGATTTGGCCGGGATGATTGAGCCAAACCGCAGGCGTATCTAAAGATACGTCGAGGATTTGGCGATTGAAGACCGGGCAAAGATGGCCCGAAGACGGGATGCAAGATGTTCAAGTTGTTTCGGATGGCCTCCTTAGCTTGTAGCCGACGTCCTTGACCGTCTCGATGGCCTTGACCAGGAAGGGGATCTTCTGGCGCAGTTTCGCGATGTGGACGTCGACCGTGCGGTCGATCACGTGGGTGTCCTCCCCCCAGACTTTCGAGAGGATCGCCTCGCGGGAGAGGACGCGACCCGAAGAGGAGAGGAGCGCCTGGAGGATTCGGAATTCCTTGGAGGTGAGAGCCACCGGCTTCCCCTGGCACCGGACTTCGTGGCGGCCCACGTCCATCCGCAGCTCCCGGTAGGCCAACGTTGCCTGCTCGGGCTCCTGCGCCCCGGGACGACTGCGGCGAAGGATCGCCTTGATCCGGGCCACGACCTCCCTGGGGCTGAACGGTTTGGGGATGTAGTCGTCCGCGCCCAGTTCCAGCCCGACGACCCGGTCCGTCTCGTCCCCCTTCGCGGTCAGCATCACCACCGGCGTCCTGCGGATCGTTTCGTCCGACCGGATCGCCCGCAGCACTTCCAGCCCGTCGGCTTTCGGGAGCAGGATGTCGAGGAGAATCAGGTCCGGCTTCTCCCTCTTCGCCTTGAGGATCGCCGATTCCCCGTCCGGCGCGAGGACCGGGGAGAACCCCTCCTTGCGCAGGTAATGCGCCAGCAGGTCCTGAATCTCCTTTTCATCTTCGACGACGAGGATCGTGCGCGGCAAGGCGGTCTCCGGGGTTCCCGATTCGAGACCCATTATAGGGATTTTCGCGGGAATGGTACATGCGCCGGGGTCCGTGGAGAAGTTCACTGCACCGATCGGAACGGCGCTACCAGGGGAACCGCCGGCTGTACCGGCCCACGATGTCGCGGGTCTTCGCGAGAACGAAGAAATCCGTCGTGCCGAACGGACGGTCGTACGCCGGAGGACCGCACACTTTCGCGCCGAGGCGAAGATATCCCCGGAACAGGAGGGAGATCACTCTGCCGTCCCGGTATTCCAGCGCCGCGCAGCTTCGCCCCAGTCGAAGACCTCGAAGCGGAGCCTCCGGGCCTCGATCCGTTCGAATCGGCTTGATGCAAGGCGGAGTTCCAGCCCTTTCTCCCGGAGCAGGAACGGGTTTCCCGACGATCACCGGGGGTAGAGTTGCTTTGGGGGAGCGACCTCCGCGTTCCAGATGGAGGGCGCGCCGCGGTGCGACTGGACCCATTGGAAGGTGAGGGACGAGGACGACCGGCGGGCGAGGCTGCACGGCGTGGGACACCTCTCGCGCACGGACGAGGACCTGGCCCTCCTGCCGGCGCTCGGCGTCAACGCCTACCGGTTTTCGGTGGAGTGGAGCCGGGTGGCGCCCCGCCGCGGGGAGTGGGACCGGAAGGCGATGGACCGGTACGTCCGGATCGCGGCCACGCTCCGGGAGACCGGGATCGAACCGGTGGTCACCTTGCACCATTTCACGAACCCCTCGTGGCTTGCGAAGGGAACCTCCTGGGAGGATCCGTCCACGGTGGGAGAGTTTCTCCGGTTCGCGGAGCGGGCGGTGCGGTCCCTCCGCGGGCACGCGGGTCTTCGTCACCTTCAACGAGCCGAACGTCTTCATCCTCGGCGGGTACCTCGGCGGGATCATGCCGCCGGGGAGGAAGAACATCAAGGGAAGCTTCGCGGCGTACGCGAACGTCTTCCGCGCCCACGGCGCGCTCTACGACATGATCCACGCGGAGGGGAGGGAGCGGGCGCCCGTGGGCGTGGCGCACAACATGGTCGCCTTCCAGCCGGCCTCGGACGGCTCCACGATGGACAGGTGGGCGGTCAAGGTCGCCCACGCGATCTACAACATGGGCCTGATCGAGACGTTTCGCACCGGCACGCTTTCCGTCCGGTTCCCCTTTCTCCTTGAGGAGGAGGCCACCGTGGGCGTCCGCGACAAGCTGGATTTCCTCGGAGTGAACTACTACTTCCGGATGTTCCTGCGTCTCTCCCCCCTGAACATGAAGGGACCGGAATACTTCTGGGAGGACCGCGCGAAGCGCGGACTGACCGAAACCGGGTGGGAGGTCTATCCGAAAGGGTTCGAAGACGTGCTGCGGGCCGCCGCGCTGGCCGAGGTCCCCCTCGTCGTCACGGAGAACGGCGCCGCGGAAACCGACGACCGCCGAAAGATCGCCTTCATGAAGGACCATCTTCGGGTCGTCCTCCGGCTGCTGCGGGAGGGGATCGATCTTCGCGGATATTTCTGGTGGTCCCTGATGGACAACTACGAGTGGCTCGAGGGATTGAGGCCCCGGTTCGGGCTCTACCGGGTCGACTATCCGCGTTACGAGATCGTCTTTTGCGTCCGGGGGGCGAGCGACCCGGCGCTGCGGGTGGCCCGGAAGGTGAAGGAGACGCACCCCGAACGGGAGATCGTCCTGGTGGTCGGCGATCGCCAAGAAGGGTTGAATCCGAAGGTGAGCAACATGTTGCCGGGGTACGCCGTTGCGAAGTACCCGTTCGTTCTCATCAGCGACAGCAACGTGGCGCCCGCGCCGGGGTACCTGCGGGAGGCGATGTCGCACTTCCGGGACCCCTCGGTGGGACTGGTGAGCCACCTGGTCCGCGGGGTAGGCGCAAAGACGCTGGGGGCGCGACTGGAAAACCAGAACCTGAACACGTTCATCCTCCCCTCCGTCTCCCTCCTCGACCGGATGTTCGGCATGCCTTGCGTCGTCGGGAAATCGATGCTAATGCGCCGCGAGGACCTTGACGCGATGGGCGGGCTGGCCTCCGTGGAAGACTACCTCGCCGAGGACTACGTTCTCGGGGAATCGTTCCGGAAGGCGGGGAAGAAGGTGGTGATCTCGGGATCGCCCGTGGACAACGTGAACGTGTACCGCACCGCGCGCCAGTTCCTCTCCCGTCACGCCCGGTGGAACCGGATGCGCTTCTCGATCGCGGGAGCGGGATATTTCGCAGAGCTGTTCACCAATCCCGTGGGACTCTCGCTGCTGATGGTCGCCGCGGCCCCGGGGGATGCCGAGGCGTGGGCGGTCGCCGGCGGGGTCGCGGCCGCCAAGATGGCGATGGACTACGGCATGCATCGGATGCTGCGGGGGACCGCTCTTCCCCGGGGTGGGTCCTTCTCGGCCCCCTCCGCGACGTGCTGGCGGGGGGTCTCTGGTTCTCCGCCTTCTTCTCGCAAAACGTCGAGTGGCGGGGGCGGACGCTGCGGATCACCCGTGGCTCCAGGCTGGTGCCGGTGGGCGAGGGGCGGCTGATGGAACCCGCCGCGGAGGCGGCGCGATGACCCGAACGGGAGGAAGCGCGTCGAAAGACCTCGGGCGCCGCGCGTTCGGCACGGCGGGGGGATGGGAAGCGTCCCGCGAAACGCCGGAGCGGTTCGGGGAGGCCATCGGCCCGGAAGAGGAGATTTTCCGAAAGCCGGTTGTATCGCCGGTGCCGCGGGCGTGGAAACCGAGGGCAGGCCGCATCTACAACTTTCCCATCCGAAGGGTCGTGGAGGAGAAGTAACGGTCGCCGGGACGTACTACTGCACGGATAATGGTCTCCGCATGTCTTATCCTCCGCCCTGCAGCGCCAGATACTCCTCGGCAGAGCATACTGTGATCACCGTCTTACGGTAGTGCCTGGAGTTGCGTGTGATAAGGACGGGAATTCTGGCGGCCAACGCCACATGGTACTGGACGGCGTCCTCGAAATCGGCGAAGCCCGCATTCAATGCGTTGGAGACGACGGCGTCATCGACTGGCAAGACCGTCACTACCTCCCGGAATAACTTCAAGATCTCAATGGCTCGGCTACCGGAGGTTTCCTTCCTCAAGATGTAGAAAAGATTGGCGAAAGAGAGCGACGAGACGCATGCCTTGATCAATCCACGCTCGGCTCGCGAGAATAGCCTGGCGGCGTGCGGGTAAAAAGGGTCATGGCGCGAAAGAAGGTCCAAGACGACGTCGGTATCGACGAAAACAGCTCTCTTCATCGGTACTTCTCCGTGAGGAATTCGGCATAGTCGACTTTCCGAACTCGACGGAGGGACCCCGGCGATATTACGCCGGACAATGCGGCCACTTTCGGCGTGATGTCCTCCTGACCGGGCTGTACGTCTGTAAGCTTCCGGAGATACCCTTCCACAAGTTTCGACAGGCTTTTGTTCTGCCGCCGCGAGAAGCGCTTGGCCCGCTCGATAACGCTTTTTTCGACGCTCAAGGTCAGCTTGACCGGCATGCCGAATTCCTCCCTGCAATACGTAGTGATCATCTTATATATTACGTCACTGCTGTCCGGTTAACAACGAGGCCGACTTCGAAACATGTTGATATCAATGGGTAAAAGCATGATATTCGCAGTCATCGATTTCGATTTCTCACGGTCCACTTCGGGTACCATCCCCCCAAGAT